>Ga0302131_1000095_pt1 | contig 49547 bp, 70 predicted proteins | sample CB9_20m_MG_FD_203105 | JGI IMG/M metagenome (GOLD analysis project Ga0302131, IMG submission 203105) | Marine microbial communities from Western Arctic Ocean, Canada - CB9_20m | ecosystem: Environmental > Aquatic > Marine > Oceanic | place: Canada: Western Arctic Ocean | collected 2017-09-19
CCACGATGCCATTAGCGACCGGGCCGCCTCTGCTTGGATGGGGATAAGTGTCGAGTCGTCATCACCGTGAGCCTTCAGGCGCGGACACCGTTGGAAGCCCGGGACCAGCGCCCGCGCCCCGGCAACGAGCAACACTAGTAGTAGATACTTCATATTGCTGTTTAGGGGACAATTAACCTTATTTGCATTTCAGCAGACCCGAGTACGCGGGTTGCTCAAATGGAAATGAATTCTACTATTATAATTTTACGATACACCGCAGACACGTTGTGCTCCGTCATGCGCGCATGTTCGGTCTACTTGGCGGAAATTGAGCTCCCGAGGAAGGGGGCCTCATCGGGCGGCGAGTATGCCGAGTATGCCGAGTTGCAGGGGGTTGTGGTCACCACCCCGCGGGTGCGCAACCCCGAAACGGGCCGTATGATCAAAGAGAATGGCGCGCTCGCCAAGAGACTTGCGAAGAGGGGCGTTTTGCCTCTATAGAATTGAAATTTACATCCTCCAGCGCTGGTTGCAGCCGAGGCAGAAGAGGAAGACGGTCATAGGCTCGTCGGCGGACCTCGTCTGGCGCTCGGTGAAGTCCGTTTTCTTGCACTTGCACTTGGGGCACGCGTACATACCGTCGCTGTAGTCGTCCAGGTTGACCTTGCGGCTCTGTGACTGCCACTCTCTGAACTTGCGGAGGTCCTCTGCGGCCACTGGGTCGAGCTCCTCGTAGGTCATGAACGCGATGTCCTGCGGCTTTATCGTTCCGTTCTCGAGCCGGGTGATGACGCCATGGCGGTTTGGGGTGGTAACCAGGTTTGCCACCACTTTCATGTAGGCCATTGTTTGGATGGTCCGGAACATTTTGCACGACCAATTCCGCGGGCACCGGTCGGCGACTGCCGCCTCCACCGACTTGTTGAGAACGCCCTTCTCTGCGTTGCGTGCCCATTTCTCTATATCTGTGGAATCCGCCATTTTCAGGCTGTTGAAAATCCCGAGCAGCCTCATGTAGCAACACTGCCTTCTGATAACGAGGGCGTCGTCGTACCGCTCCTCTCGCATTGCTTGGCGGTAGGCCATTTTTGGCTTCTCGAACTCGGCGACTGCGCGGTATGCCATCTGAATGAACGCGTCGGGGTCGGTGATGGTCTCGGGCTGCTTCTTCCACTCCTCAATCTGGTCAAGGCTGACCTCCACGAACTCGGCGTGCTTGAGCGCTTGGTGGTGTAGCAGTATCTTCACCACCTTGTCTTTGCGCCCCAACCGCAGCAGCGGCTCAAAGTTCATGCCGTCCTTGTGTCGCAGGTCGCAGAGGATGCTCAGATCCGCTTTGACGCGTGTCACGGGCTTCAGGAGACTCTCTCGCAGAGGAGCCACGAGCGGCTTCTTCAAATTGTGTTCGGATGTCCACTCCTGTGACATCTCCTTGCGGCACTCAGTGATGTAGGCGTACATGGCTTCTGCGCGGGCTTTCGGATCGGGCGGCCACTCGCGGCCGCTGGTCTTGGCCTTGCGGATGAAAATGTGCTTCCCCATCAGGGCTACGGCCTTGGGGTACTCTTCGAGGGCGATAAACCTGCTGTAGGTGTCCTTCTGTGAGAAATTGTGGTCGCACTCTCTGAAAGTGGCGTATTTCTCGTCCTTGACTTTGAACTCCGCCCTGAGCCGGGCCTCCGTTTTCTCGATCCGCAACTTGTGCCGGGCGTAGGTAGATGCCGATGAAACCATGATTGATGTTTGTATTATATTGCATTCTCTTCTCCAAAGTTTATATCTTATTACATTTCTAACCGTCATTAGAAATACAAAAACTTCCTCATTTGGGCATCGCGAAAAATATATACATCACTACCAATTACACCAACCACCATGGGCTTGACCTGCGCGGCCGAAAACTGCAAGAAGAAGCTCAAGACTCTCAGCTTCGACTGTAAATGGTGCTGCAAGTCGCACTGTCTGCGGCACCAGATCCCAGAGGCACACCGCTGCTCAGACATGTTCCGCGTGGTCGCAAAGCCCGACCAGCCGATCGTCCCCGCAAAGATGAGCAAGATATGATATGAACGCGTTTCCACCAATTTAAGGAACGCACACATAACATCCCAATAGATGGATCGCCCCACTGGTCTGGTGAATCTGGGCAACACCTGCTTCCTCAACACGGCGCTGCAGATATTGTCGTCATGCACTATTCTACAAGATTCTTTGATGAGCTTGCGTATACCTCGGTCGGTTGACACGGATTGTGGCTTGTTCCTCAAGGAGTACCTATCGTTTCAGAGAATCTCCCACCACGTCCGGAACCCTCAGAAGTTGAAAAACTACCTAGGGAGGCTCTACAGTCAGTACAGCACATTGGAGCAGCAGGACACCAACGAGTGCATTCTCCGGATAATCGACATCATAGAGGCCGCGCTGAAGCCCGAGGCAGCTCCACCGCCGCCAATCCAGCCCACAAGTCCGTCGGGCAGACCAAACAAGGCGTTGCGCGCCTACGGCTCCTGGGCGTGGAAGTGCAGCTCACGTGAATTGTGCCAAGAGACGCGACCCTTCTACGGTCAATTCCGCGAAGTGATAACATGTAAGAGCTGCCACCTCGAGAAGAACAACTTCACGCTGTTCAACAGCTTGGCCGTACTTGACCTGTCAGATGGTCTCTGGGCCGGCATCTCCCGAGCTACGACGACGACTGAGTACATAGACGGATACGAGTGCAGCGGATGCAAACGCCGCACCCGGTGCAGGAAGAAGTGCCTGATATGGAAACTGCCCAAGATATTGGTGATGCAATTTCCATACAAGGGTTTGGGCGAACTCGAAACAAGCCTCGAGTTCAGAGACGACAACGTAGGAAAAACCTTTGCGCTCAGAGCCTTAGGGTGCCACGAGGGCCCGAACACCGAGTCCGGGCACTACTACTCATACATTTTCAGCAAGCAAGGCTGTTTCTGCCTCAACGACGAGGAGTGTACGGAGGTCAGCGACCCTGGGCAGGTGAAGGCTGCCTCTGTTTACACCATGCTCTTCGAGAGAACTCACGTCTAAAGGAGCCCATTTGACTTCTTGATTTTCTGGGTCTCCTCACGGGCCGAGTTGTTCGCCTGGATGAACGTGTCAAGCCCCTCGTCCTGGTAATAAGATTGGTTTATCTTGCTCAGATCGGGCGGCAGCGGAAGCCATTTGTACATCTCCACGACGTGCACGTTCCACGACGGGTCGTCGGCACGCACGCGCATTGAGTGTTCCTTTGCCTCGTCTTCGGTGGGGAATGCGGCATATATCTTCACCGCAACCTGCGACCGCACCACCGACGCGATGGTGATGACCGCATACCGCTGGTCCGGCAGTTTCGCCGCAGCTCCAAGGGTCGTGTAGGGATTCTCGGTCGGGTTGAATGCTTCAGTCACCGCTTCGGCGTCGTCTCCCCTCGGTTCGGCCACAAGCTCATCCGTGGGCTCGGTGTCGTCATCCACGGGCTCACCCTTTGCTTCTTCGAAACCCTCGGCTACTTTCTTGGCCTCGGCTACTTTCTTGGCGGCACTGGCCTTGCTTGCCAGTATCCGCTCGTTGTGGCGCGCGGTGTTTTCGTCCTGCTCCGCGAGGTAAGTCGAAAGCAGTGCGTACAGTACTTGGTCGTGGTACTCCTGCGATTTGAGCATGTCGTCACTGGGTGGGATGAAGAGCCAGCAGTACTGTTCAACTGTGTACACACCAAACTTTGGGTCGTTCACCCCTAGTGCGTGCGCCTGGGCCTCTGTCTGACTCGGGAAGTTTCCCCTGAGCATGAACTGCATGTGCTCGTGCTTTTGAGGCATATCTGGACCAATGATGCTGATGGTGGCATACTTTTGGTCTTCTACCACGATGTACGGATTCGCATTCTTCTGCAAGAGAGTGTCTTTGTCGGGGATGAAGGTAGCCATGTTGACTTACGCAAGAGCCTTGTCTTTAATTACACGCTCGGGTGAAATGGCCATCCGAGCTGCTCGCATATTTTTTTCCAGATGCAATCCTGGGCGTAATTCTTCTCCCTCGACTTCAGGAGTGGGAAGTAGTCGCAGAGGCGCTCCTGTCCTATGATTAGGCACATCTTGTGTAGGGTGTAACTGTAGCTCAGGAAATTTTTTCGCTCGGGGGGGCAATGTTTTTCGAAGGGCGCCTGGATCACTTGGAACATTTCTATGAACGTACACTCGAGCTCCGACGACAGCTTCAGGGCGCTGGTTCCAGTTATTAGGACAATGATGGAGTTTACGTGGTCGTAGAACTTGTTCATATGCAGCTTCTTCAGGTACCCGCGAACCCTCCGTGGGGTGATCTCGTCTGGGTCTGTGATTCTTTCTTTCTTGATTTCTTTTTTCATGAGCTCGATGACGTCTTGCGGAATGTCCGTAGTCTCCTTGGCTTGTATCTGGCAGAGGTACTCTTTGAGGTGAGTCATTCTTTTGTAGGCAAAGGGAGACAATATCTGGATGTCGTCCCTGAACTCTCCGGTGAGGGCGTTGTCTTGGAAGTCTATCGTCCTGCCGCACTCCGCACAGACAAGTTCGGCCGCCTTCTGCTCGTAATGCATCTCGTTATCGCAGTCGGGACACCTGCCGGACTCGCTTGTTGGCTCCACACCTGCGTGGCGGTAGTCGTAGACGCTGTGACATTTCTCCATGTACTTAGTGTAGGTCTCTCCCTTATTGACAGAGCCCGTCCTTTCTAGGAACTTGCCAATACCGTTCGAGGCGGTCTGGGCGCCGGGCAGGTCTTCGCCGCCACTCCCCCTCGGACAAAGGTACGGCGAAGCTTTCAGCAAGTATTCCACCTCGCTGCTATTGGTGCGGAGAACGGCGAGCTCTTGCCGAAGCGCCTGTGCCTTTGTCTTCAGATCCCCGATTTGGGCCTGATCCTTCGACACGGAGGCTAGTTCCTCGGCTCTCCGAAGTAGGATTTCCTTCTCCCTAATAGATTCCCGGACGGGTGCGAATTCTTCCATCTTCAGGGTGTGCCTCTCGAGGATCGTAGACCGCCCATCCTTGTGGTGAAGAACCTTCTTTAACCGGTGAATGTTCATTCGGTAGTATATATATATTATATACTAATAATAAACTCTTTAATATGGATACACTGAAATGGGTGCAGAACCTCAAAAAAGACGTATCAAGTCCGCTTTTGCAGGTATTTTTCCATCAGGCCAATTACCGTTTCCTGGACCAGCAGGTCGTGGCGCGGGTCAGTCAAAAGGCTAAGATGACCGTGGCTAGCCAGGCCCAAGCGGCGATGCTGGGTGTAATGGTTAGGGTGTACGACAATTTCATCCAGAGCAACGACCTCAGACGGGATCTCGAGAATATCAATGCGCGCTTTGTCACCCTGGCTACGGAGCACATCCTTCTGGGTCTAAAGGATTACAAGCACTACTACCACGCGGCCTCCACGCTGGCCGTTCCTATCGGCAACCCTATCAACGCCAGTAGCAAGGGCAGCATAGTGTTAAGGAATACCCCCAACACACTCCATTAAGACAATGGAGTATTCTCAACCAGTGTCTACGCCGCTTGGCAGACAGAGCAGGATAACGCTCAATTCGGGCCCACTCGAGCTCCAGACGCCAGCCCTGGTTCTCTTAGATGTGAACGATAAGGAGCTGTTTGTGTGCCCTTCCAGCCTCCCGGAGTCGCTGGCAGCTTTCTTCAGAACGGTGCACGAGCACAATCAGGATTGGTATCAGGATCAGAACCCCAAAAGGAGCCACAAGTCCATGGACATCGGCGCCGAGAAGTGCGTATTCAAGATTAAAGGATACACGCGGTGGTATTGTTCGGCCGCCGGTGAATCGCGCATCTGGGCCGCGGAAAACGCTCGCCCGGGTCAGCGGGTCATACTGAAGGTGCACGCCCCGTTTGTGTGGCTCACCCGAAACCAATACGGCTCTGCGTGGTGCGTGAACGAAGTTTGCGTCTTGGATGGATGATTATAATCAAGTCTACTACCAAAACCAGATCATGACTAGTATTACCAGAAACTTTTCCACTTTCGAGGAGAGCTCCGAGGCCTTCGCTTCGGGTGCCCCCAAAGACGGCAAGGGGAAGAAGATCCTGCCGGTGTCATTGGGCACCGAGTTTCAGACCCCAAGACTGTGCTTTGTAGAGGACGTCGATCTCAGCGACACGTCTGTCCGTAACTCCTACCTCAAGGTTGTAAGCGACCGCAAAGGGGAGGCCTTCAAATCGTGGATGGCCAGCTTTGACGACTGGGTAGTACAGCAGCTCGAGGCCGTTTCGGTCGACATCTGGGGAAAGACGGTATCGGACGAAGCCATCCGGGAACTTTACAAGCCGAGTATTTCACCCAAGAACAATATGAAATTGTACTGGCCGCGGTGCAAAACGGGCGATATCAAAGTTCGCGTGGTTGGTAAAGACAACGCTGAAATTGACGTTCCCGAGGTGATGGCACAAGGCTCCCGCATCGTCTCTATCGTGCGCTGCCGTCAGATCAATGTATACAAGTCCCAAGCATGGCCACAATGGGAGGTCAGAACCTTCACAGTCAAGGCTGCCAAGATCGTCCAGCAGCCCCAGTGCATCATCGACGAGTCCGATTCGGATTCCGAGTCCGAGTCCGAGTATTGCGATGACATGTAAACAAGCCAAGGATAGTTTTGTTCTGAGAATTAAAATATTTCCTACGTCTAAAAGTACAACATGAAGCTTACCAACCGTAACCTCATTATCATAGCAGCCTTGGTTGCATTTTTTACGATGTGCTTGTGCTCTTCCGGGTCGCCGACGAAGATCCTGTCGAAGAAGCCTTTCCGCAAGATCGCCCAGATCGCCGAAGAGAAGATCACCACGGCCATCAAAAACCCGATGGGCTCACTCCCCGACGTACCCCGGATTATGCAGACCGGCCCAAGCACTCTGTCCGGCCTTGAGCCATTCGGTCAGGAGGCGACCGTCCCCCCCAGAACGATGAACCAGCAGAGCGCCGGATGCCCAAGCTTTTCGGAGATGGTGGTAGAGAGCCGCAAGAACACGCCACTGCGCACCGACGACAGAGCAATGTCGGGCTTCATGGGCACCGACGACCCGTTCCACCCAGTGGGCGGCGGTGACGTGCAGCGCCACGACTGGGAGAAGAACTTCGAGAACTCCGTTGCCGGTGGCGATGCTCAGTTCCTCGCCAGTCTTCTGCCCAAGGGTGATCCGTCCAGGAACACTGTAATGAGCCCTCCTAACGCCACTGCCAAGTCCGACCTCCGCGCCGACGAGCCCATTAAGTACGACCCCAACGGTCAGCTGATGCTGCTGTCGAACCTCACCAAGCTCCAGACACCGCAGGGTTTGTAAACGGAAACTGCAATAATTAAACGTCTTAAAGACTGAGGCCCTAATATAGTAACGAGAATTACAACACTATCAAATATGGATTCCGATCCCGATTTGATGCCAGCTGTTATTGAGTTAGTGAATATTTTCAAGGACCTTCCGCGCGGTCTCTCCGACCAGATTGAGATCGAGATCCGCCTGGGGTTTATAGAGGACGAGGAGATCCGCAAAGGCCACTTCGATCCCGACGTTTCTGAGGTGAATTTCAAGAAGGTTAGGGACAGCCTCCGATCCTTCGCAGACTGGGATGCTCACACCAAGCAGGTGTCGACTGATTACTATCAAGGCAATACTCGGTTAACTGTAAATAAGGATGCAAGTCGCACGTGTATGCAAAAAGTGAAGCTCACCGACTACGATTTCATTTACGACGGCTGCCCGTTCGACGTCAGGATATCGGTGAGCCAGGAGATCCCGATAGACCCCGAGACGTTCGATGAAGATGCCGGGTGCAAAATCACGCGGCAGAAGACGCGCGAGACGTTCTGTGTAGATGCATGGAAGTTTGATTTGACTGAAGTGGTCACGGAAAAGGACGACCTCGGGAGTAAGAGTTTCGAAGTCGAGCTCGAGCTGGACGACTTCTGGGCGGCCGCTGCGAAGAACAACTACAACCTGGGGTGGCTTGCCCACAGCACCCTTCTGAAAGTCCGGCAGTTGGTTTTCATGTGCGAGAAGCCTGAGTCCGATCCCCTCATGATTCTCAACAACATCCACTACCGCAACAACATTGTTATAGCACCTTTGGCGCCAAGCAGTACTGGAGCTTCCCGAGATTCCCAACGTAGTAGACCAAAATGAGCGGGTAGTTGTTCATTAGATACAACTCCACCACATTGCTCAAGTTGGTGGACTTGGTAAACAAATTTAGATACTTCACGGAGTACACCCCCTCGACCACCTCATTGCCCTTCGAGATCACCATGCTCTCCTCGTTTTGGTTGACGCGCACGTGCTGCTTCGCAAAGTCGCCGTCCGAGATCAGCTCGAGGCCGGTCGGGCCGCTACGGATAGTGATGACTTCGCTGAAGATACTAAGGTCTCTGCAATACTTCTGGAAGTCGAGACTGGGCATATTTATCTGACTGTCGAACTCCACATCGGGGATGGAGTAAATGTCTTCGTTGATGTCGAGCAACTTGAGGACGCTCGTGGTGTCGGTATTCTTGCTGGTGTTCTCGAACAGGATCACAAGCTCGTAGGGCTTGTTCTTAAAGATAGTAAATTTGACGGTGTCGTGCGTCCCTATGGTCTTGATGAGCTTGAACAAACTGAGCATGTTCACGCCCGCGATGACGTTCTCTTGGTTGCATTCAAAATGCTCGAATTTATGACTTTCCAGCTTGATGTGCACACAGGCACACTTGTTTCCGTCCATCGCCGTGATCTTCATCCCGCTCTTGTCAAACCTCATGTTGACATCATTCAGGATCTCTTTCATCGACTCGAACAACCCTTTGATGGTTGTTCCTTGGACTGTGTGGAAAGAGACAAGGACTTCATTCTGATCTGAGGTGCAGTCCATGTTGTTGCGTTACGTTAATAGTATATACTATCAGCGTAGTCCTTTATTCTTAAATTGGTACGCAATCGTCGCTCTCGACATCTTCCAACCAACCGTCCCTCAGGAGAATCTCGATGCTCTGGGATTTGCTGATCCACGGCAGTATGTCGCGCGTCGTTATCCGCTTCCTAGTATGGTAAGAGTGGTTATACTTGCTTAGAACCGGCAGAACGTCTATGTCGCCCGGGTGAAGAGATGCCATGACAATGGGCGCCCGGCCGTCGTTAAGTTGAATGCTGGCCGGCGTGTCCTCCTCGGTGAGGATGATAGTATCGCGGCCTTCGAGGCCAAACCGGGAAGTCCCCAGACGGTACACGTCCCCTAGGTCGCCAGGCTTCCCCGCGGTTGGCCTGTTCTTGTTCCGCCGGTACCACCAGCGGAATATGGCATTCTTCTTGTGGTAAACTAGCCCAAAGACCAGTGCTGTAACCAGTGCTGCAACCTGTGTCATGATAATGAAACCACTTAAGGGCTTGTTCTTAAACCAACGACAAACCACAGTGATGCTTCGCAGAAGGGGACGGAGAAAGAAGAGCGACATAGTCACCTTCTCTATTTCGGAGGTCAATGAAAAAACTGTATCGTTTGACGGCGATGCGGAACGGAAAACCAAGCAGTCCTTGGACGGGAAGTCTATTAGCTTTGGTGCGCTGGACATTGTGGTTCACGCAGCCAAGGAGCCCACAGACATGGGGTTCATCAAGCCCCCGTACACCCTCCGCAAGACTGCCAAGGAGGAGTTCAAGACCGGCCCGGAGAATATTGTGGCTCTCGCGGGTTCCATTGATGTGACCCAAACCGACGGCGTGCTTCCCGAACTCGCACGCAGCAAAAGGAAGTCGTCTCGGCGCCAGGTTAACTTGACGTCGCCGAACGTGCAGGTTCACGGGCAGCCGGTACAAACTTGCTCTGACGCCGCGTGTTGGTGGTGCTGCCACAAGTTTGACGGTCGCCCTGCGTTCCTCCCGTCGGTCTACAGTGAGGAGCATGACTCCTTCAAGGTCTACGGCAACTTTTGCAGTTGGAACTGCGCCAAGAGCTACAACTACTCGAGCAAGGGTGCAAAATGGTCGTACCGCAGTATGCTGCTCAAGTTCATGGTTACTAAGCTGCAGAACAAGTGCATTTGCATTAGACCAGCACCCCCGCGGGATCAGCTCAGGTTTTTCGGTGGTGAAATGTCCATAGACGATTTCAGGGACGGAAACGATAAAAACTTTTCAACGAATTCATCTGGCCTGGTGAAGATGGTCAGTTCATTCGAAGAGAAGGCTTTACAAAACTCGCGCCGAGCTCAGTACATTAACTGAGCTCACACTATGTTTTCCATTACGAGAGCCACGAAAATGGACAGCAGCACGTAGTGGAGGATGTTCTCCAGGCGCCGCCGAGATGACAATGCGTTTGCAGTTACGTTGGGACCCCCACCGCCACTTACGAAGGTTTCAATCTGCCGCTCCAGGAGCTGTATCTTTTCTAGAATCGGGGAATTATCAGGCTGCTGGTTATTCCCGGAAAACACGTTTCCGTAGGGGTCGTTCGGGTTAAACTGTTGTGAATTACAGGGAGGGGCGGTGTAGCTAGCCCGCGACTCAGAAAATCCGGACCCAAAGGCTTCCTTCACGCTACAATATACCATTGTTGTTTTACCTTTGACAGACATTATTATTTAGTGAATTAAACACCAACCGTGTTTACTTCTTCTTCTTCTTGTCGTGAACGGAAACCAGGCGGATGTCCTCGTCGGAATCGGTAGAATACTCGGACTCCGTATCGTCGTCCGGGTCGTCTGGGATGCTGGGAGGAGGGATACCAGAGCCCGGACTCCTGCGGGGAGCCGCGGCGGACTTCAGCTGGTCTGGCCGAATTGAGCTCATCACGTTTTTCATCACCGACTCTAGCATGTCCGGGTTCTGCTGACCCAGAGAATTCAGTATGCCCACTGGGTCCTGCATGATGGTCTTGGACAAATGGAACATGAATCCGCTTCCAACGAGGGCGGTGAAAAGCTCGACCTCTGGTGCGACCTCGACACTCTTGCCGTACTTATCCACAAGCCTGGCGAGGCAGCTGTCGTAGTCGTTGATGTTCTCCATCACCGATTCGCTCCAGCCCTCCAGCTTTGCTTGGATGGGATCGAACTTGCGGTTGGCGAATTCCAAGCCCGTCACGGCCGCCATGAGAATCTTCCGTGCAAACTTCAGCCCCGCCTCCTTGTTCAGCACCGCTGTGATGCGATCGAACTCGAACTGCAGGTCCGACAACTTAGACTTGATATGGTACTTTTTGGTGAGGACCACGCCACGCCTCTCGAGCTGCTGGAGTTTGCTGAGCAGCTCGTACTTTTTCTGCTTCCGCTGGAGGCGTGAGCTGTCGAGTTCCATCTCCGAGGCGACTGAGCTCAATACGGAAGCACTGTCGTCACTGAAGCCACCGGAGGACTGGGAACTGGCATCGCTCTCTTCCTCGAATGCAGCTTCCGTGACGGTGGAATCAACCTTCTGTGTATTGACAAAATCTTCCATGTCGGTGGTCTGGAATTCCACCTTCCTAGAGGGCGTTGCCAACGAAATCCTTGATCTTCCCCTCTCTGAGCCCGATTCCGAGTCTGAGTCGCCCCGCATAATCTGTATGCTGTTTCCGATGCTTGCGCCCAGCTTCATTTTCTTCTCTCCGCCCGAACCGGCACGATTTACTCGAATGTTCATTGCGGTGTCTTTACTCTGGTCATTGATATTATTACTTTGACCGAAACGCAAATCCTTGGTTACGTGATGCATCAGCCCATGGTACTGACTTTTCTCCATCTTTACCGTGGTAAACGGCTTCACTTTAAGCTCTGTATATACGCGACACCTTGAAGGTAGCTGTCCGCTAGGTCGTCTTTCTTCTTGTGACTGGCATAGAACTGCGCGAGTGTCTCCGAGTGCGCGATTCGGGCGGCGCATTCTTCCACAGCCATCTTCTTGTGCATGCGGTAGCGCTTGCTCTTGGGGATGGGGCCCGGTGGCAGTCGACTGGCGCAGAGCTGAATCTTGTGCTTGGGACTGAAGAACAGCAGCTTAGATACGCCGTCGGAGTCGAGCTGGCCTCTTATAAGGAAGTAGGTGTACAGCGCCGATGCCACATTGCGCATTTTGGGATTGAAGCTTGGCTGCTTCTCTATCACTACGTCCGTGATGCCCTCCAGGATTATCTCAGTGTCCAGCTGCTCAAACAGATCCTTGAGCCCGTTGGTTTCTAGGACATTCCAGTATTCTATATCGGGAGCGCCGACGCCCTCTTCAAGGACACATACCGCCAAATTTTTCGTACCTACATCAATACTAAGCACCTTCATCATCAAATGCACTATAACCCCCACTTCTTCTTAAGTCTCTTAGTCTCATCTTTCGATTTCTGCACGTCGTCCTTCAGCTTGCTCGAGTCTTGTTTCTGCCGCTGCTTTTCCGCCTCCTCGAGGCCGGCTTGCGACCAGTTGAGGTACAGCATGTTTGTGTCAAGCAGTTTGACGAAAAAGGCGTCTCTCTTGAATTTCCTGAACAACTTACGCGTTATGCTTTCGGGGTCAAAGATAGGCATGCCCGTAACGTACGCCTGAACGACGTAGATGCACTCATTCTGCCCCAAGTTGTCACGGCAGGAAATGCGGCGTTGGCACTGCTCGTAGAAGTGGTCGAAGGTTTTGTCCTGTCGGTGAGACTGTCTCTCACGCTTGTACACGATGTTCATCAGAAACGGGTCTCCTGTTTTCTTGGAACTCGGCATTTAACATTATCAAGTATTTTATTGCCGCGGAGACTTCCGTAAAAATCAGAGAATTAATATATTGGTTGGGAGTAATAAACAACTATGCACTTCTCCAAGATGATCTCCAGCCCCCAGTTCGTGGCTTTTGTCACATTTTTCGTCCTCTTTGTCGTGTTCTCCCCGGGCATGTTCGTGACAGTTGACGAGCTCAGCGATCTCGTTGCCGGCCGCCGCGCCGTGGACGTGAACGTGATGAACCTCCCCCAGGCTGCCATGGCGATCATGACCGGCAAGAAGCCGTCCGGCCCCAACAGCGAGGAGATGACCAACGCCATGACCGTTATCATGCACGGCATCCTCGGTGGCCTTATCGCGTCCGCCGTCTTCAGCATCAAGCCCAAGTCGTGGGCGAAGCGGTACCTCTAAGCGATGAGTAAGCACTGAAGTGCTAAGACACGTACTTGCTCGTAATGATTACGAGAAACTACTTCTCTTGCGCTGGCGTTCCCGGCCCTTTTTTATAAATTGTTTTCACTTTTCCATGGCCGCCATATGTCGGCAGTAGCTAGTTGCCACTGAACTTCATTGTATCTGACTTTTTACTTTGTCTGGTTCTGCGTAGTCTATATTCTGTCCTTCGCCAGTATCACTTTGAGCGTGGTCAACGGAAGGAGCCGAGTGCGTCTAGATTCATCTCCATCGCTTTTCGCGGGCCTTATGCGGATGTGGCCCACAGGGTTCTCGACGAACCGGTGCATCCAACTCGGGATGGGCCTGGCTTTCCAAAGATGGCCCTCTTTGACGGTCGAGACATAGCTCGGGAGATGCCGACCCGGAGACTTTTGGACAGCCCCCTGCGAACCGGGCACACGTTTCAGCTGTTGGAGCGGGACATCGAGCTTGTACTGGCGCTTCATTTGGTAGAGCGCGCGCTTCAACCGTTGGCGTGGGACGTCGAGATCGTGCCTGAGCTTTCCGCGGCCCTCCTCATCTAGCCCGAGGAGTACGGCCTCGTACTCGTCCATGTGCGAAGGCTCCTTCGTGAAGGAGAACGCCTTGAGCGCCATAAGCGCCTTGGTCAGGGTTGGGCTGTCCGCGGCAGTGCAATAATCTTGTCCCGCCTCACGCTGACTGGGTCCAACGGTTGTGTCGATGTATCGCTCCATTATGGCGTCGCGCTGCATTGCTTCCTCCATCCATACAGCGGTCTTCCATTGCGGGCAGTCGTGCATCGGTGTCTTCCAAGTCGCCGTGTAGACCAACGCGATTTCCTCTGGCGTGGCTTTGGCGACAGGGACTGCCACCGGCGCCTCGGTTTGGGGCGGTAGTACGTACGGCTTACCCCGCGGCTGGAAAACCGTTTGCATAGGCCTGTGCTTCCAGCACCGCTTGCAGTAGTAGTTGCGCCTCCTGACGGGGGAGCCCTTGTCGATTGGGGTGATAAACTCCTGCCTCGGGTTCTGCTCGGTGACCAGATTGGGAATCATATAGCCTCGCCGCCACTCGTGAATGTGCCCATCAATTGGGTCATATATCGGTGCTACAAGCTGCCTTCCTTCCGCGGCATCGAGCCACGAGTCTTTTTTCAACATTGTAAATTGTGTGTTTGTTTTATGCGCTTCTCTTTTATTAAGTATCGCTTATCTTCTTAAGGGTGTTTGAAAAGTGACTTTCGGGTATTCAATTTAAAGTGTCGCACGTACTTCAAAACACATCCCCGACACTCAATCCTATTTACAATGGGAAGCGACGACGACACCTTTTTCAAGGACTGGAGGGAGGAAACGAAACAGGAGGAATACAGTATATACAATGACTACTGGCGCGAGCACTTTTTGGCCAACGGTCGGCTTCTTAGCCCTAGGGTCGACGCATCGTACCAACAGGCCCTAAACATGCTGAAGCCGGCTCCGTTCTACGTGCCCAAAGAGGGCGTGATGGATCTCCTGTGGCTCAATGGTCGCCCCCCCGAACCCGCCCCAGAAATCGTGCCCAAGGTCGACATCGATAAATGGGCCGAGCTGTTTGACTGTGACGCCGACGCGACTGCTAACACCTTCCCCGCAGACCCACCCACGCGCAGCCTGCGATCAATAGTCGGGCTACCGGAGACGGCATCAGACCGGGAACTGGATGCCGCAAAACGCCGGATGGTCATGCGGCTGTACGCCAAACGAAGGAGGGAATCAGAGCTCAACGCAGACGACACTGAGACCCTCCGGCTTCTCACCGATGCGGGGGAAACCTAATTTAGATTAAATATCATACTGAGGTATGTAATGCAATCCAAATCCAAAACAATGGAATCGTCTATCGACCACTTCTGCGAAAGCCACAATGTCCCGCACGAGCGCCTCATCCAAATGCTCAACAGCTGCCTGACGCACATCGGCCAGAACCTGCTCTTCGAGGTGGCGCAGAATAAGAAGGACGCGAGTACCCAGACGGAAGGCACTCTGGAGCTCCCCGTGGTCAGTGTGAACGAGCTGAAGGCCACCGCCAAGAAGCTGGGCCTCAGTGGGTACTCGAAGATGAACAAACGCTCTCTTCTACAGCTCATCGAGAAAGGGGCTTAAGGTAGTGACAGTTCCAGCTACCAACACATATGAACTCGTATATCACCAATGCACTTACAAAGGAGGCCTATCCCCACCGCGAGGGGTCTCTGAAGGAGCGTGACTTCCTGCGGGTGATAAGCATCGATGGTGAAAAGCTGTACTTCGAAAACATTAAGGAATATCAGGCCTGGTGCGTGAAGAGGCAGGATGAGCAAGAAAAGGAACACAAGAACGCAGTGTCAGTTTAGTTACGTTAGCCACAAAAGGAGGTGGCCCTGTTTATGATAGTGCCGATATGCCCGTGCACCGGGAAGCAACGCTCTTCGGGATGATCGGGCACCCTGAGACCCTCGTACATGTTGAGAACCTCCGCTTTGATCGTCTCCAGGGCTTTTTGAACCTGGGTAAAGCTCTCCGGTTTAGTCGTGGTCCTAGCGATAATACGTATGTATAAATAAAGCACGAATATAATTACCAGACGGTTGTCCATTTACCATTGCGCAACACTTTTTTCCTGACAAATGTGTTCAGCTACTGCGAGATTTATCTCGTGTTAGCTTAAGACATGATGACCAGCCCTCATCAATTTTGGTTTGACTTTGAGTTGACGATGGAGTTCTTGCTCAACGACGTTGTCAAGCCCCTAGACCAGCTCCAGGAGAACAGGGCTAGTCTCGTACGTCTCAAGCAGAACATCTCCGAGTATCACACAACGTCCACGAAGAACAATCCTTGGAACAGGGCGCTGGTTCTGCTGCACCCATGGACGTACGTGTACGCGAAGGGGCCGAAGCGGGTGAGCAGGGCCTTCTACAAGCTTGCTGAAATGCTCGAAAGATTCGAAATCCCACCACAGAAAACCGCCCTGTGCCTTTGCGAAGCTCCAGGAGGCTTCGTTGAGTGTCTGCGGCACTTCTACCCAGATATAGCGTGGCGAGCGTTGTCCCTTCCTGGGGGTATAACTTTCTCTAAGAAGCTCCCCCAGTCGTCGGTATCGTACGGCGATATACTGAAAGACCCCGTTATAACCAAGCCGGTAGGGTTGGTCACAGCAGACGGGGGTATGGATTGCTCAGAGGATTATGCTGAGCAGGAAACCCTCAATTACCCCATCATAAAGGCGCAGATAGATGTAGCCCGGCGGTCACTGACGCCAGGCGGCACGTTCATTATAAAAGTCTTTGACATATATACCTATGAAACCTTCCAGGTTCTTATATGGCTATGTAGTCTGTTCGAAACTGTGAATGTATGCAAACCTCCTACAAGCCGTTCCACCAACTCCGAAAAGTACCTTGTGTGCAGAAACTTCAAAGGTGTCGACCTCGCGTTGGCCGACGTGCCCTGGGAACAGCAAGGTATTCCCGAGATATTCAACAATATGATTGGGCATACGACCCTCCTCCAGATCGAATCTATCAACAAAGTGATATCCCAAATCAAGTTCCCTCAGGAAATTGATTTCAGTCGGCAGCAGCTAAGCCACTTTCTTGAGTACAGGCGATCGTACTCGTACTAATTAGGCCTTTTCAGCCTTGGCATCCTTCCACTGCACCGCAATCTTGGACATTATCTCCGGGGCCTTGGCGTCAGGGTGCTTCTCCTTCATCGCCGCGAAATTCTCCTTGACGTACAAGGCGTATGCCCCGGGTGCGCGCTTGGTTTTTGGAGCCTTTTTCGCGGGCGCTTTTTTCTTCTCTAGCTCGAGCTCGTCTACGCGCTTGGACAACTTGATAACCGTCTCCTCAAGCTCCTCCTTGGATTGCGATCGCAGTGTTGAGGTCTTAGCTTTTGTCATATTACCTAGAGCCCACTTTATATTGAGCCACTTTGAACGAAATCATCCTTGCATAGTGTAGAAGACCTTGATCTTGTTCTTCTCGCACATACGAGAGCAGCGTTTACACGGGCAGGATAGAGCCGGCACTTCACTTGACTTCGAGAACCTCACTACATACAAAACGGCTCCGTGAGCCAGTGGTCCCGCCTTCGAGATCGCCTCCTCCTCTGCGTGAATACTGGCAGCGAGGCGCCCGTCCAAGCGGCAGAACTGAAAGAACGTCGGGGGCTCGTCTTCCTGGCTCCTCCTGCAGTATTTCCTGAATCTCTTCTTCAATTTGGCCTCGGAGCTTGCATCCGTATCCTTTGTCGTTGTCATTGCCTTCGTCCTATATCGGTTGTGTCCCGTCGAAATGACCTTGTTGTTCCTCACCAACACGGCTCCATGCTGTTTGTCCATGTGGCTCTTCTTTGCCTCGTTGGCGGCCGCATCTATGAACCTGCGCATCATAAACACTGCGTTGCTTGATATGTGTCATTGCTCAAACTATAATACATTGAATACAATTAAAAACTCATCCCAAATGGTATGATATGAACTTTCTAGACCAGTTCCACTTCAGGTTTCTGGCCCTCATTCTGTGTCTTATAGAGATCCGCAAACACAACGAGCGGCTGTCGGCGGTTCACCGCGAATTATTGTACCCACTATACTGCCTCCGGACTAGCGACAGATGCTCAGCTGCGAGACTGCGGCATTGAGCCTCTGTGCTTCGAACTCTTCCTGTGTGACATTCACGCCGTGAATCCAGTACTGTGCCGGCACGAGAGAGTACGCGCCTGGAAACATCACCGCGGGTCCATCGGGGTTGTGCAGTTTTCCAGATTCGTACCACCACCTGCGCCCGTCCGAGTACTCCTCCGCGGGACCGCCGACGCGGTGCTTCAAGCCGCATAGGTACCAGCAGTGCTCCCAGCGACCGTCTCCAAAATCTGTCTTCAGGGCGGGCCCCTTGGCGTTGTGAAGGTCGCCATTCTTGTTGTGGAATTTGGTGATCTCCCACGAGTACACCTTTTTTACCGTCTTTGTCATGTTCACAAACAGCGCTCTTCGGTCTCTCTTATTCTTAGAATGGAGAAGAGCTATGTTTTTAATCCCGGTTGATACTTACCACGAAGCACAGCTGATTGACACTTGCTCCGCTCCCGCGTCCTGGAGAGCTGTCTGGACGGCTTTGGGGCTGTGTTGATTGCCGTCGAGGATCCACGAGCAGTGTGCCGGGTTCCAAGAACCCCCCAAGCTTTTGATGGTGTCCTTTATGTCGAAAGTGTTGCCCGTGAGCGACAAGCTGCCGTCGTCGATTTTGCCTATGACGATACCGCGAGTCTTAGGGGCACGGGCACGGGTACGGTTGGTGGGAGTGTTCGCCGGCGTCGGCGTGGGGGCTTGGGAGGGCCTTGCCATGGCCTCCGCGAGTTGGGCGCTGAGCCGTATGTTTTGGTCGATGAGCTGCTGCTGCATTTCCATGAGCGGCGCCATTTTCCTATCGATGAGTTTTTCGAGATCGTCGTTCATTGCGCTGTCCTTTCTTTGCTATGCTTCTTTCTTGCGGCTTTTCTTTATGTCCATTATCGCTGCAGTGGCTCCGAAAAAACATTTTGGACGTGTCGACTTTCATCGTGTCGCAGATCAGAGTTTCCACGTCACGGTGGTGGTCATTGTTCTCGAACCAGATTTCAACATTGTACATGGGCCTGTTCTTCTCCGGGTGAGACGAGTCCACAACGCGACAGCCCGTTATGTTGATAGACGGGTCGAAATTGTTCCCAATGGCGAGAAAGGCGCATCCTTTCCAGGCTTGATCGACCTCTTCGAGACTGCTGAACTTGCGGATCCGCCACTCGCCCCCTGATATGTTTTTCGGGTCCTCCCAGCACGGCTGGATTCCCTTTTTGAAGCACGAAAACCCCACCACGTCCCTGCCGCCCAGTTTCAAGCGTTGGTCCGGTTTGGTATAAAAGAATTGACTCGGCCAGGGCATGTTGGTCACGTAGCTGAAGAAGCCCTCCACCGTGCTGAACTCACCGATTCGCGCCAGATTGTTGCTGTACGAGCTCTCGTCCGACCCGGTGCGGTGCTCCCATAGCACCCATTCGTCTTCGAGGGGGTGCACATCCATTTGCTGCTTTTATTCCACGCACTTGATGGAATGTATTTACAATGATATATTCACACAACTTTAATCGTTCATCACCGCCTATAAATATATGGGATTATCTCAAATGAAGATCGAAGTAATCAAAATCCAGGACCTGCCTCGCTTTAGCCCCCAGGATAATCTCACGTACGTCTTTCTGGAAGGAGATGACCTCGAAGATCTCACCGACCCGAGTGGCGGATGCTACCCCGAAGGAAGCGCAATGTGCGGGAGTGGATATCGCATCCGCAGCGACAAGTTCATACCCGTTGACAGCGGCGGATGGGTCGAGCTCGTCGATCTCAAGGCGGGTGTGATGGTTTCTGGGAAATTACTAAACAAAACGATCTGCCGCATTCCAAAGGGCATCGACCCAAGCGTGTGGGTGTCGGCCTGGCTGCGACACAAGTGTATCGGTGTCTATCGCGCCGCGGGCACACACGCACAAGGGACGCTCCCCCCAAGGCCCCCAACGACACTGCTCGAGCAATTCAGAACGTGCCTCGTGCAGCTCGGGTACAATCCAAAAATGTCAATCCTTACGCCAACGTTCAACAGGCACTCCTTCTTGCCGCGCCTCATGGAGTGTGTGCGGGCGCAGGAGACGAAAGCGCGCTACGAGTGGTGCATCCTCGACGACAGTCCAGAACCACTGTCACCCGACCTCTTGCGGACGCTCCGAGAGCGCTCGGGGGTGTCGACGTACTACGTGTGGCTTCCGGCCAAGATCCCCATCGGGAACAAGAGAAACATCCTCTCGAGCATGGCTGCTGGGGGAGCATGTGTCAATTTCGACGACGACGATTTTCACCACCCAGAGCGCATCAAGCACAGCCTCTTCCGGATGGACCAGAAAAAGGCCCAGCTTGTGGGCTCCAGTCGCTGCTTGCTGTACCTGAAGGGTGTGATTTACCAGCTCCGGGGGTTCGGCCCGAATCACAGCACGGGGGGGCTCATGGCGTTCACTAGGGAGTACGCGCGGTCTCACACCTTCGGCGAGGACATTCCCAATGCGGAAGAATCCGAGTTCACTAACACATTTCAGAACCCAATGTCCCAGCTCGATCCCAACAAAGTTATCCTCATAATGAGCCACAGTCGCAACACGTACGACAAGACTTCGTACGTCGCCCGCAGCCTAGGGAAGACGCTGGACGCCACCAAGTTGCGCATCGCCAATTACACCGGGAACAAGAAACTCAGGCGATTGTTCGAAGACGCTTTCCGTGCTGAAGATCCCGCAGCCAAAGGAAAGCCTTAGGAACGTCGGATTCGAACACCTTGACCGGCTTGTCTTGTTCCACAAGCCTGAGGAGGGTTTTGAACACCCGCGAGAGCCTAGTATCCCGAAAGACTATAGCAGTCGCCGTGACCGTCTTACTGATCAAAGGTGCTAGGCCCTTCATGTACCTCTCAATGTAGGCGATTCTAGAGCCTTTGGTGATGCAGAAGGGCAGCCTTTGGAGATCCCAGCACCACTTCACTTGAACGCTCTGGCTCCCGTACGTCGTCAGAGTTGCCGAGATGACACCCAACGCCTGTCTCAGTCGGTCATCTGATACATCCGTGCCGACGTCTTTCACCGAACACAACAACGTCTCGGTATCCGCCAAGTAGGTAATCTCAAGGAGTTCGGTTTGCGCTATTTCCATTTACATAGCTGTAATTTTAAAATCAAGATAATCGTACGTAATCCATTTAAAGAGCAGCAGCATTATGTATTCAACAAAGCACTGCCTACCAAAACATGTCTTCCACTCCCACTACTACCCCTCCCGCCACCGAGCCCGTCGTCGCTACCGATGAGGCATTGACGCCCAACTTGTTCGAGACTCGCATCGACCGGTTGATCGAGAACATCACGAACCTCGCCGCTACGCTCAAGACGTGGCAGAAGGACGCCAAGGAGATGAAGAAGGACTACATCAAGGAGAAGAAGATCCTGATGAAGAACTCGAAGAAGAAGACGCCTCAGAGCCCAGATGCCAAGAAGAACAGTGGTTTCTCTAAGCCCGTCGCTCTGTCCGATCACTTGAAGACTTTCCTCAAGCTTGAGTCTGACACGATGCTGTCCCGCACGGACATCACGAAACTGGTTACCGCATACATCCGCGAGAACGACCTCCTCAAAACGGACAACAAGCGCGTTATCGACGTGTGGGCAAACACCCCGGCGGCGAAGGATATCAAAAACCTTCTCTCCCCGAAGGCTGGTGACGAGATCACCTGGTTCAATCTGCAGACTTACCTCAAGTCGCACTACCCCAAAGCCACGGAGGTGCCGGAGAACCAGCCCGCTCCCGTAGCCAAGGTGGTATCGGCGGCAGAGCCAGTGCAGGTCACCAAGTCTCCGGCGGTGAAGCGAGTGCGCACGGCACGTGTACGCGCGGCTGCCCACTAAACCCGGTTTAAGTAGAAGACCGTTATCTGAGACAAGCAATTCCCTCATTTAAGTTAAAGCATGTTGCTCTTCGCAACAAAAATCTCCAATTTGGTATCGCATCTTGAATGCGTAGTGGACGCCCATTCAAGGTTGGCCATATTTATCAAAGATTGGGCTATCCAGTTCAACTGTGTTGTTGATCTGGATGGGGAACCAGCGTCCGTTGTATCGGTAGTGTTTGACGGCACCGCGTCGGTTGACAACGCACGGTGCTGTATCGCAGACGCGAGCATGGTCCTTGTCTTCCTGCGGGCCCTTGTGCCGGGCGTGGTACAGGCGTATCGCCACGACACCAGCTTTGAGCTCGTCTCCGGGGGCTCTAGTTACAGGACCAGGATGGCCGATCATGCCGAGCGGATATGCGAGTTGAGCGAGTACGCACCGCCGCCTTTCCCCGACAAATTCACCGTCTGGGACAAGTCTAGTGTGAGCACTTTCGTGAACCAGCTCAAAGCGTTGAAGTCGTTGACATCGTACTGCGTATTCTCTGAGGGAATAATGTCGGGCTCGGGGGAGGGTGTAATGCAGTTCTATTTCTCCTACGGAGACACAGAACCAGTTACATTTGATATTGATCGATTGCTGTTTTACTTTCAGTCGAATGGCGCGAATGAGGTGCACGTGGCCATTGATGGCGTATTCTTTTCTCGTTCGGGGGACGTCATGTTCTATCTGGCGCCCGTCGTATGATTCAGATGTGCTTACCGAAGATGTAGAAGAACGAGAGCATGTAGACAGCCCACCGGATGGTCTCGAGGAGGAATACACCCACCTCTATGCGTGCGCCGTTGGGCAAATCCAGCGCAAAATCTCGGAGCTTTCGGTCCGGGAAGATGTAGTCAAATACAGGGTCGAGTACCGTCTTGGTTATGTTGCCTATGTACACGTACGTGAAAGCGGACAGGACCGTCGCCATCGTCACAATCTGGTTGCTGACAATATAGTTGCTGAAACTCATTTGTCATGTACCACATATTTTTATTTGTAGACCTTTCCCCGATGAATCACCGACTCCCCGGAGCTGTTCGCGAGAATGTGACTGCACCGGAGGTACACCAAGTCGCCCTCATTGGGAACTAAGACCGAAGCGCCGTCTGTCTCGAGGTACACTGGCTCACGGAAGGAAAACGATACCTTCTCAAAGTAATACCAAACGTGGTCGATGCGGTCATCTGCCTCAACGGGGTATTCGCCCTTCTCCGACAGCGTCTCCTTGAACCCCCCTAGAATTATCTTGTGAGCCTCAAACTCTTTGGGGGTCGCGTGGTACAACCTTTTTCGCTTGTATATGTGTCCCCCAAACCATAGAGAAAGAGCGACTGCGGCGGCAGATCCAGCTACCATCAATGTCTTGTGTGATTTCATGTTTGAGTGCCTAACCGAAATGCGCTTAAACCTATTCAGTCCTGCGAAATGTCGAACCCTTCATCCTCGGTGCTGTCGGAGATATCCACCCCTCCGGTGTCATCTGAGACAGTATCGGAGTCGTCGGCGTCTGAGTCAAAGTCATCCGAGTCGGCGTCTGAGCCGTCATCCGAGTCCTCGTCCTCGTCCTCCCATTGCGGTGTCTCTAGGATCATGGTGGCCTCGCTCTCAAGCGCATTATCCGGCACCTCGAGCGGAGGGAAGAGGGTCGCGAGAACCTGCTTCTGCTCCTCCGTCAGTGTTTCCACCTCGGTCGACGACATCACCTGGAACCGGACATACAGGTCTCCCCTCCCGCCCTCACCATCGGGCATTCCCTCGTTGGCCACCTTCATCATGGGCACGTTCAGAATACACTTGGGCGACACCAGCTCGATGATGCGGCCGTCGATGTGCCTAATCTTCCTCTTGAAATCGAACGTGTCCGACACCGACACGTCACAGTCGAAAATGAGGTCGTCCCCGTCGCGGACGAAAAGGGCGTGTGGATTTTGGACCAACGTGACGTGGACATCCCCCGAAACCCATCCGTCAATGTCCCCCGCCTCGCCTGCGAACTCCACGGTGTGGTCCTCCTGCATCCCCGGCTCGACTTGGACGACCAGCTTCACCTTCTCGAGCTCGTCCACACCACAGGGGCGCTTCAGTCGAAGGGACTTCTGCGCTCCGTCGTAAAAATCCTCGAGCTCGCATGACAGGTCGACGTCGATATCGGGGGTGCGCTTGGGCTTCTTCTTCTTCTTCTTTTTCTTCTTCTTTTTAGTGGCCACGGGTCCCGTTGGAGGAGCCGCGCCCGGCATGTCTTTCATATGCTCGAAAACGCTGCCTGAAACTTTCTTCATTAGCTCCTCAAGGTTCATGCCCTGCATGTCGCTCTTATCGTTCTCCGACATCCCGTTCGCTATTTGTTCTGCCATCTTAAAAATATCCATTGCTTGTTGTTAAAGCGTAGAGGTCTTATCTCTCTAATACAAGTACATTGCCGACTGCGTCGGGTTGGACGCATATGCTATGAGCTGAGTAGTTTTTCTCTAGGTGCAGCAGTGTGAAATGGTCGGTTTTCATGCGGAAGCAGATGTTTTCTGGGATTTTGAGCTTCCAGTGCAGGTGCGCGTGTGTTTTCCACGCCCCCATATTGGTGGAGAGCTGATAATCTTTGATGTTTCGGTCCTTGCAGAACGTATTGACTGAGTTGTACAGGTCAAAAAGCTCTTTCTCGTCAAGGTCGTATGGCGTCTCCACATGCTTTTTGGGCGTTATGATGATGTACGGACGGCGGATGAGATCGAAGTGGAATAGCAGGTGCTCGGTGTTGTAGAACGTGAACCTCTCTACGTATGGCTTTGGTCTACACGTGTAGCATATCCTTCTGTTTTTGCGCACCGGTCTCTTGAAGGTCTCTTGTGGCTGCTGACGGGGCGGCACGGCCATAGAGAGCTGCTCGTCTTTCCGCGCCAGCATACTCTTCTGGTACTCTTTTGTAACGTCCGTCATGTCTGTGATTATTCGGAGAAGCGCTTCTTCTTAAAGTCATTGCCAACGATGTGCTCGTTGACCGTCCAGTGCAATGTTTTGTTAATCACCCTTCTCTTGAATATTGGGTACTCCCATGCATATTTCTGAAGGTTCGTAACGTACGCTTGGCTGAACACTGGTGTGATGGCATGCTTTTTCTCCACCTTCAGAGGCTTGGATTTACTGATGCCGTCGTCGGCGAACTGAACCCGCGCTAGATAGGTCTTGCCGACCTCCAGCTTCTTGTCTTTCAGGTATCGCACTGGACCGACATCCGCCCACACCTTCTCCAAGTAGCCCACGAGCCGGTGCGCCGCTGTCACCGAACCACTCGCCCTGTGCTGCCCGACGAGCGTAACCGGGATCTGCAGCTCAGGCTTCTCCTGCCACACGAGGGCTGTCTTCCCGGAGAGCACCAGCCACTGACCTTTTTGTCGACGGGTCCCCATAAGTTCCATGGGATTGCCAGCGTTGGCGGCCAGCTTGCTTATCTTGACGGACGCTGCCTTGAGGTCCTGCTCCGCACCGACCAGTTGGATGCGGCCCTGGGTCTCCTCGAAGAACCCGACGCCGCTTTCGGAGCGATACTCCTGAGACAGAGTGTAGCGTCTTGCTCGCGTGTCCTGAATGATAAAGATAGCGTTGCCTTCGACGGCCCACTGGATGGGCAGTGCCGTCTCAAGGAGGGTCTTGGCCACTTTCGTTTGTTTGGCTCCTAAGTTCTTCACGTCGGCTGTCGTCAGGTACCGGAGCTCGACCTTGGGCTTCGGGAAGGTGTCCAGCGTAAATCCAGCAGCGCCCGTAGTGATCAAATCAAACTTGAGCAGCATGTCGATGAGGTCGGAGTTGTGGGTCACACCCTTCGGCGCCTTCTTGAACATTTTCAGGAAGCCTCTGAAGCGGCGGGATTCGGGCTTGAATGCTGACCGGCCAACGTGGTACTGGGTGTTGTCGTGCTCGACAATAAAGTTCTGCCCGTTTCGGCTTTTGCTCAGCACCTCCACCTCTGTCCATTTTTTCGCGTCCTCTGTGAGCTTCACCATGGCCTGTGCCCCTACTACGAGATATTCAGCAGGGATTACCCCAGATGCCAAGTCCGGCCTCCCAACGTTGAACTTCTTCTCTTCATCCTTGTTGGGAAAGCCATCCAACAGCTGTTTTTTGTAACGCTTCTCGGCAGTGCCCGTGAGTGTTGCACAGCACGGGTAATACACGCTTTCCTTGGGACCTTTGCGGCCCTGCGGCGTAATGTACTGGTACTTTTCAGGGCATCGGCCGCGGAAGCTGTACGGACCGGGGCGCTGCGATTCCTTGAAGCCGGGTCTGCCTTTGATCTGACGGGTCGCGCGACACGCCAAATTCGGCCACAGGTTGTTGATAGTGGTTAACATGGGCTTGGAGTTCTTCTCGGGAGCCACCTCCATCGTGGTGCCCACGCTCTCTTTCAGCTGGGCAGCGATACCGTCCACGTACGGCTTTAACTTTTCTACGTCGAACGAGAAGTAGTTGTAGACCTGGCTCCTCTGGTGATCTTTCGACTTGTGTTTCGCCATGTCCACCTGAAAACTCCCCCCGGCGTGTAGCTGCACCGTCGCAAGGAAGTCTTCTTCTTCCAATTTGAACTGCAAAGTTCCCTTCCGCTGCTTGTAATCGAATTCCGCCTTGGGTATGCCTTTGTTGATTCTGTCCTGCAGGGCTTTGTCCAAGTCCAAAATGACGTTCTCAAATAACGCACCCTCAAACTTGACGCTGGTTATGGGGCTTTTATCCGGGTCGATAGCAAACTTATAACCACATTTTCCAATTTTAGTCACCAGACTACGATGCAGCTTATCCAGAATGCCTAGGGGGGCTCGGAACAGCTCAACAGAGCCATTCGAATTGAGACGCACCGAGGTTGAGCGAATGTCGCCGTCGACCAGACCGACGTACGTCAAAGACACAGCGTTCTTGTAGCTGCTCTCCTCACTGGTCTTGGCTCGGTCGAGGTTGTTTTTCGATTCCCCCGTTTCGGGATCCTTGAGGCGTAGATGCTCCTCGGAGGGCCCGCGCTTGATCTGGTAGTCCCGAAACTCAAAGTTTGTTTCGTACTTGTCTGGATCAAGTTTGCCTTTCTGGCCAGGGGTCTGTATGATACTGTCCAGCCACGCATCCTCCAGATCCTCTTTTGATATAGTTCCCTTGTCCAACTGGGCTCTCATATCGCGAGCGTTCTTGTTCTTGTCAAGCACTTTAGCGTCATGCAAGAGATCGTACATGGCTTTCGAGGTTAGATGCAGGTATTTCTCCTCGGGCTTGACGCACGTCGGTGTGTGGGCGGCGCCATCGCGCGATTCGCAATGTGTGCACCAGGTCCCCCGCAGGGTCAGCAGTGCCGGGCGGTTGTAGTTGAGCGTCCGGAGACCTCCTCTCTCTTTGATCCGCTTTCTATAACTGAGCTTGGTGAACCCAGTTTTTTTGTCAAGTTTGAAACTGTCCTTCAGAGTATCCAAATCTAGAACCCCTCGTTTGCCCCCTTTCACGCCGGGTCTATTGACGGACTGTGTGACAGACACTTTCATTGTTTGCTCATTGCGGATATTTTTTTCCAATGCTATTTAAGCATATAAACCGTTTTAGCCTAAAGCTAAAAAAAGATCACAAGAGAGATGGACAAAGTCAGAAGTTTCAACACGCTGTATGGCGAGCTCATCGATAGCCTCACCGACCAGTTCCCGCAGATACAAAAGCTCGAAGAGTGGGGAGGCATGTTTCAGCTCATGAAGCGGGCCAATTTCCGAGGCCCCCTTGAATACTTTATGAAACACATTACTCAATTCACTGACAAAATCCAGAACAAGGACATCGATTTCTTCAAAAGCAACGACCGCCTCCGCGCCCGCGCCTCAAGCTTAGTGGCTGAAAGCGGTCTGGACAGTATTTGGGACGACCTGGACCCAGAATCTCAGGAAAACATCTGGAAGTACCTACAGGGGCTCCTCAAGCTTGGCTACTCCTGCTTCGGGATACGGGGCTCGAAGAATATCACTCATCATTTCAAAATCATAATCGATTCCGAGGGTCTTGACGTGCTGGCGTATCTCAAGGAGCAGTCTGCATGAAATTAAAACCTCGGTCAAAGGTAAAAGATGACACTCTGGATAGACGACCCAAAAATTATGCTCTCCACAGATCCCGAGGATTGGAATCCCCTCGGCGGCTCAGTTGAGAGCAAAATCAATGCCACCACCAAACTGGTGGTCATCGGGGCCCTGGTGCTCAGCATTAAAAAGCAGAACAATAAGATATTCCTGCGCACCGTGATTGTCCTCGGTCTGGTCATGCTTCTGTACGTCGCGGTGACCACCCAACAGACCAGCACTTCCGCAGACTTCACCCAGAACGACGAGCAGCGCCCCAGCTGTGCCGTGATGTCGACTGAGAACCCCCTTGGCAACTGGCTCCCTCCGGCAACTGCCTCCGGCTCCGGCTCCGGCGCAAGGCTGGGCGTCCCTGAAGCGTCAGTGGACGCCGTCCTGTCGCAGGGGGTTCCCACAGACAGTCTCTCGGGGAACGGGAATCTCACCCGGCCTTTCTACAAAACCCCGGAAGATAATGACAGGTTCAAAGAGCTCATGTATGGCGACTCGTTCGAGAACACCTTCAAGCAGGGCGCGGTGTATTCCCACTTGGCCTGTCCCCACAGCATGGGGCCTGCGGGAGCCAGTCACGGGTTCTCTAGCACCGCATAGTGGTCGACAGTGTAAAAATACACTTATAAGTGGCCCTAGAAAGGCTGCCATATATGTCTCCCGGGCCATCACACAGTAACACTACGATGCCCGCACTCACTCGCTCCATGGCAAAGCCGCCTCCCACCCAGACCGAAATCGCGGCCCGGCAGGAATTTTCGGCATCTAAGTTGGTACCCCTCATTAGATCCTACGAGGGATACAAGGAGGGAAGCGATAAAAGTATACGCAGCATTACGGCTATGTTCAAGTGCGCTATAAGTTTACCATCCCTGCAGTTTAGCTTCTCCAGGAAGGGCAACGGGGGCTTCACTAGCATGGGCCGAGCCAAAGTACTCGAGTTCACCCCCAGGCTTACGGGGATGACCACCAGGGCGGCTAAGCAGTTGCTCAAGGCTCTTGAAAAGTACGAAGCAAAGTGCGAAGCCCACGGGATGATTATCCTGATGGTCTTGAGCCGGAAGCTTCCCGCGGATCTCGTTCGACTTGTCGCCGAAGAGAACATCACATATTAAGACCCTTTAATGTAGGAATTACGATTTCAGGATTAATAGGTTACAAGAGGCGTTTTGCGCGTAACAATTTTCTTGGCCGTTAGTAACAACAGGATGGCTACTTTATTCAACACCGACACGTCCATCTTTTCGGAGGCGGAAAACACTCTCAAACAGAACACCCAAGGACAGAAGCCCTACAGATACTTCGTTCAGAACTTCGCAACCGCCGCTGGCACTACCTCTTCGGACTTCACGACCGTAGGGCAGCGCCGCAATGGTCACCGCCTTGGCCCCCGCTCCAAGCCAACCCATTTGAACGAACTCGCCGCGCCCAGGACGCTGCCTGTGAATTCGGCGTTCCTCGGCAGCGGCTCCCTCAGCGAGCAGAAGGTGGATGTCCAGTCCGACCTGCGATGGGGCGGCAGGATACGCTGCAAGAAGGGCCAGCAGCTCATTAGCGAGAAGAGGATGCACCGCAACGTGTTCCTGCCCCCAAACGTTGACTCCCAAGGATACGAGGCGACAGAGATGGTGCCCGTGGACCCCAACTTCCTCCGTGGCGACGGGTTGGTGGTGCCCAACTTCAACGCAGTTGGAAACAACCCTGTCATTGAATCGCGACAGGGTGCCCCGACACGAAACGACCGGGTGGTCGTAGGCGAGTCGTGGAGTGTTTAATTATACAAAAAAAATAATAGCCACAGTTAAAACCAACCAAATGGAGAGCACGACCAACCAAATGGAGAGCACGACCAACCAAACCCTGAGCCCGTTCAAGTGGATGACAGACACCCAGACGTACAAGACCACCACCGTTCTGGAGGCCGACACCAAGAACAAGTTCTCCAATCTACCTGTCGAGCTGGTGAGTGTCTCGAGCGACCTCTTGGGCACTTCCAAAAAGCTCACCAAGACCCTCTCCGAGGCCACGACGGTTTCTCTCCAGAAAGGCGCGGGTTTGGACCGGGTCCTGGTTGACCCAGGGGTTCGGTCAGTCGGCTCAACCGCAACGCGCAGCAACATTTCCAGTTACTACACGTTTCAGGAAGGTGGCAACGTCCGGCATAGAGACCTAGGCTACACGACGAACTCGGAGCGAACCTACGACACCATGCCTATGACTAAACCGCAATCCAGCATGTTCACCACGCGGCCGGGGGTTATGCTCCAGAAGGAGTGGGTGTCAGAGCCCCAGATCGAGCGCGGGGGAGTGAACACGCGCTACGCAGAGCGTTAGACGTGTTTTCAGACCCGATTAATATGTTTACATAGAATAAAAGATGGACCAACTAGCGATCGGTAGTATTGGTTTATTTTTAGCTCTATCGAAGTTTCTCAACAGCAAGGATGATTTCGGGTCACAGCAGCAGCTCGGTGCTCCATATGGCCCCAACACCCCGGACGAAGAGATGCTGCTCGCCATCGCTAATAAAAACAACAACAAGGTGCGGGAGCTCTTTACGAGGCTCACAAAGGCGGACGTACAGACAAAAGCTAAGGAATACATGGCCGCCAATTGCGGAGACTGCGAAAAGATGAACTGGGACAACTTTCACAAACAGGCCCTCAACCAATTCAGCGACAAGCCCCTGACGGACTACATACACAACAACTTTGTCGCATCGCAAAACGTCAAACAAAATATGGCGGGTACGGAGGTGAGATCTGGCAACTACACCCTCAGCAACTCCGGCGCCTCCGGTTCTGTCTCCGCAGGGTTCGGCAACCAGACGCCCTACGAATCCAAGCTCGGCACATTCACCGGGCGGGACCAACTCCGACCAAATAAGAGCGACGCCCACGCGCCGGGGGTCATGTTCAAGGCCAACGAGCGCAACGAAGGTAATGTTTTCGGCACACCCCTCACGCGGCCCGACACGGACAGGTTTGTGAACCCGGCAGGACGCAGACACGACCTGAAACCTTGCGAGGCGGTGCAGGTCGGGAAGGGCCTCGGCCTCGCTGCGGACGTGCCAGGGCGTTCGGGCTTCCACGAGATGCACCGCGTGGAGAACCGGGATCTCGCGGCACACACCACACGTGGCCAGGAAAACACCAACGTGGTGCCAGGAAGGGACACTACCCAATTCCAAGGACCTAGCCTGTACTCGGCGGGGCTACTGGGCGACTTCTCATCCAAGGAGGGGTTCGGTCAGAAGTCGGATGGCGGGAGGGCTTTCGTTTCCAAGAGATGCAACACCCTCGTCACTACCGACAACCGTCCCGTTGTCCCGGGGAAGCACTTTCTCCTGGGGCACTCCGAGCAAGCCGACCACGAACACCGAGGCGACACGCTTAGAGGCACGGAAAACACACACACCGCTTTCAACAGCGCCGACGTGGAGAATGCACCGATTCGCTACGAATCGTATGTCTCCGACAAGCACAACATTAAGCAGAACACGACGTACACGCTGCCGGTGCACCACGGCCATAGGGCCATAGGCATCAAGAGCAACGACGCTTATTTCAACCAAACCCAACGCGGAGAGAACAACGAGCGACTTCAGTTGGGGAGCAAGGCCGGCGGCACTGGCACCGTGCAGTACACCGATTCAGCCCGCACTACCCTCCGCCAAGGAAGCAACGCTGAGGGAATGGGGAATGCCTACGGTGGGCACACCACCCACACGCTGCGCCCGGAGGACGACATCCGTGGGACGCAGAGAGCCACGGAGGCCTCTAGGTACAACATGGGCAGTCTGGCTCAGTCCGGGCAGACGTCCGTGGGTGCGTACCACAATTCAGAGGGCACCGCGCGCATCCACGCCGAGGATAGACCGGCCCCTGGGCGCGGCAACGTGGCGGTGGATAACCGGAAACAGATGGGCACTTATCACCTCAATACCAAGGAGAGCACGAATTCGCGGAGCATGATCGCCAACACGGGCACTCGCGAGGGCGTGATTGGTCAGACCCAGTCGCGCGTGAAATTTGAAGAGCGGACAGTTAGAGACCCTGCCATTGGGCGCGTGGGAAATCAGCCGTACGAGTCTGTGCCGCTTGACACTCGCATCGGGTGCAAGGAGGACCCTATGTGATGCACGTTGTGCGAAAAAGATATAGTATCATAGGAACCGTAATCCATAGTTACGGGTCCTATACTTCTATGAGTGTCTAATGTCGATAATTGACATCTAGGTGCACTTGCGCTTGGGCGCGGGCTTCTCGAACTCAGCCAAGGCCAGCCAGGGAAACGCCTTCCTCAGAAGCTGGCTCTCTCGAGAGTGCCTCGTTCCGTGGTTGTCGACCACCCAGTCGTACATGGCGGGAGAGTGCTTCAGCACTTGCAACACCTCGGCGGGGGTGTCGTTCGAATTGAGCACCTCGGCGAGGTCGGTGAGGTCGTCGGCCTCGAAATCGACATGGTACCTGGTGGCGTCGAGCACCTCCCTGACGCCCCCCTTTTCGCAGTCACCTCCCACATCGTCGGAATCACTGTCCGACTGGCCCTCCGTTAGAATGAGAAACTCCAGTTGGGAGATGTGCATGTGCAGTTTCTCAGAGAGGGAGTCGAGTTTGTTGCACAGTGTCGAAACCGCAAGACCTCCGGCCAAACAGACAGACAGCGCTAGTGCTACACTCTGCCTGCTCAGGATAAGGCACTCGGCTCTGCTTATAGATTCAGACATAGCTCGAACGGCGACGGCGGCATTGTTGTAGTAGGAGATCATGTTTGTGTGTGTGATTGTATTATATATCCAACGTCTTAAACATCTTCGACTCGGAGTCTTCAGTCGTCTGTTTGGTTGTTTTCCCCAGACGATGTCATTCAGACCCGGTCAGGCGATGCTCAACGACGGTCCTTGTCGGGGGCGCCGCCTCAGCCGAAGCAACACTTGCCCTTGCACGACTTGCCGAACTTCCCCGGCTTGGGCTGTCCCGAATTGATGTATTTTTTGACTGGTTCGCCGAACTTGTTGACTGTCATCACGAAGGGCGCGCCGCGAGATCCGAAGTGGACTTTCGGAGGCATGTTGGGTAATTACTCTCACTTAATATTTTTTAAAGTGCTAATACTTCGGAAAAGTGCATTTGCGCTTGCCTTAGGACTGCCCGAGGTGGTAGAAGTGGAGATGCAACTACACAACCCAAAATGCCAATCACGCTCGAAACAAAAGATATAGATTCCCTGATCCAGGAGCTGGGCAGATGCACCACGATGAATCCTGACGCGGCGGCACAAATTTTCAATGCACGCGGACTCCTGGCGGGGTCTCTGCAGACCAAGTATATCCCCACAGTGATGATCAAGAAATCGGACCGATATGACAACCTGCCCAAAAGCGGGGACGATACGGACGGTCCCAGTCTCATGGGACATGCTCTGTCAAAGACGCCACCCATTCGAAAGATTTACAAGTGGGATCCTGACGGTGTCCGGACGGTGAAGCCCATATATGACGCGAGTAAGTCCGACATATACGATGAGCTGCACCGTTACGACATCGAAGGCCCAATCCCGGAAACCGCATACGAGAAGTATTCCAACGTCCAGTCATTCAAGGTCAGCGACCTCAAAGCCGAAGCCACCCGACGGGGGCTCACTTTGAAGAGCAGCGACAAAAAGGCAGACGTCATTGCGGCGCTCATTCGCGACGACAATATTGACCCGCGCATCGAAGAGCTCTGGGCGCGCCCCTACTTCGAGCTGCGAAAGGAGTGCGGCGTGGCCGGCCTGGACATTGAAACCAAGAAGTTTACCAAGCAAGCGTTTGTGGCATACCTAATAGAGAGGGCCGTGCCGATGGCTACGACCAAGGTCACTGACGACAGAGCGCGGCTTGATAAGACCAGGAGCAAAATGCTGCTCGTATGGTGCGACAGCAAGAAACTGTCCGCACCGAAAACTAAAGATAAAAACACATTGATTGAATACGTGGTTGAACACCGCGACGGAGAGTTCTGGAACCAGATGGCCACGTTAATAAAAAAGAAAGACCCGAAAAGAAAAAAAGAGAGAGATTCCAGTGATTACTGAACACGAGCTGGTGTGTTCTGGGCGTCCGGCGCCATACCCAATGCTTCCATTCCCTTCCCCATCATCTCCCCCATACCTTCCATTCCCTTCCCCATACCTTCCATCCCCTTCCCCGTCAGCTTAGACACGCTCTTCATAATCCCCTCGAAGAATCCCGGCGAGTGTTCCTTGGCAGCGCGGTCTGGGATGTACTGACGCAATGACAGGTACTGGCGCAAGGTACTCGTCGAATTGGTCGTCAGAACATATGTCCTGATAAGCAATGCAGCAACGATCCAGCCATTTCTTAGCCCCGCTTCCCGATAAGACTCGGCCTCGCCGGAGGGTGCAGTCTCCGCGTACCAGTCCGCGTAGCTCACCGCGAACCACCAGGGAAGGAGGTAAAACCCAACGAAGCGGTAAATCAGCTTCCATACCAGGTCTGAGGGACTAATCGACCCGCCTCCATTGACCGCCCTATTCTGGAACTTCCAGAAGGTGCCAAAGCCGTAATCCCACCAGAGATGCACGAGGCACTGTGCCGCGAACAGTCCAGCCAGTATCCCGGCAGACACTAAGCTGTCGCTCACGCCGGTGAAGTGAAAAGTCAGGTACGGGATAGCGACATACCATATCAGGTACACGACGCTGAACAGAATCTCGGAGGGGCTGCCCTCGGCGTAATTGCCCAGCATGCCGCTGCCCATTACGGAGGGGACGGCAACCATAATAAAACACTGGAAAAAGCTGAAGAGAACCAGCAGAACGGTGAGCTTTTCCTTTGTGGCGTCCAGGGCACTCCAACCTCCCCAGATTGAGTCCTTTTCGGTGAGATGCGTGCCCAGTAGAGAGTTCAATAGGTTGCGGGTGCTCTCGAAGGCCATCAAGACATTATACACCACGACCGTCAAATATATCGCTCCGGCTATTCCCATTTTAACGTTACCAATATTTAATATTGCCTGAATGTAATCTAAAAAACATGTTCTCGTTTGACCCCGACACCAAAGAGAAAATGGAAAACTACACATCCTCGGTAGGCATGTTTGTAAAAATCCTGATGGCTTCATTCCCGATGCTGTTTGTCCCCCAACAATGCGAGGACGGCCCCTGCTCGATGGAGGACAAGATCAGTGCTTGGAGCTACCTGTTCGCGGTCAACGTCATGACCTTTGGCATGTTCGGGGGTCTCTATTTCGTGCAAACACACAGAGAAACGTTCATGATCGACAACTTCGACGAAGACGACGACAAGGCTGAAAACTACCTCACGGAGCAGATAGTCGCGTACCCCAAGATACACACCGATATCACTAACTACAACAACCGGATCCGCAAGTGTAACTACGGTGCCGCGGGGATGTACGTACTAAACACCATTTACAGTGCCGCATTCATTTTTTCGCAGCGATACCTCGACAGCACTACGTTCACCGTGCTGATGACCAACAGCCTTCTGGTTCAGGGCAAGCTCATGCAGATCCACGCGAGTTACACCAGCGACGACCTCGCCATGAGCACCGTGGCTACCCGACCCAAGGTGTTCAATGTCATTGACAAGGACGTTGTCAAACCGGCGCAGATTGACGCCATTGACATCTCTGTCGACTAACACGATTATTAGGTTAATAATACCCAGTACCGGCGTCCTTCAACGACAGTACTGGCAATTAAACGACGCGGACACTATCACAGCGGCCCCCTCGCGCGACAGGTTGGGCAAAAGTCACGAGTAATCCTCGACAGACAGTCCGTGTGAAAGCAGTGCCCACAGTTGGTGATGCGGAGGTCGGCGCCCTCTATCACATCCAGGCAGATGGGGCACTCTTTTACTGTTTCCTTGGCGGTGCTGTTCGTGTACATCACAGTGTATTCCTCAACGATGTGGGGTGGGATGCGCTCCCGGGGAGCCCTGCGCTCTACAGGACGCCTCGCCCTCGGTAGGCTGCGCGGCCTAGCGCTTGGACTGGGTAGATGCCCTAGCGAGCGAACATGCGCAAACGCCTCCATGCACATCATCCGGAGCTGGACGGAATTTCCCGCGAAGTTTTTAAGAACGAAATGGTACTGAAGCGCGAACATGAACTTGAGCTTCCGCGGCTCGACACGCCGGAAATCAGTCCTCGCGGTGAACGAGTACGTCTCATTCAGCATCGGTATCTGCCCCGGAGGTAGCGCATTCCTGAATATCCACAAAAGCACGTACCTGAGCATGTCGTAGTCCCGCAGCTGCCAGGCCGAGTTGTCGAGCCAACTGAAGGTCTCAGCGGTGACCGACGAGTCCATGTCAAGCCATATGATGTTCACGAGCGAGAACTTTCGCAGACGCTGTACGTTGCGCAGCCCCAGGCTTCTCACAATGCCCACCAGGTTTGGCTTGGACAGTCTGTAGAGCGACTCCGGCGTCCCCCACTGCGGCGACGTGACCAGTGGTCCAGACGTGATGGCCGTGAGTTGCCGAATGCCCTCATTTTCTAGAATATGTCTAACGTTATCGGGCAGTCCGTCCATTTTTACTGTGATATAATCACTTTGTTTTAAATGCGTTACCCGAACCTAGCCACTCGCGGATGGTTTCGCACCACCCCTCAAACGGGTCTAGCGTCTGGGTCTTCTTCTCGTCGCCGTGTATCACAAGGACTCCAGGTTGGTCGAGCCAACGGGTGTGGTAAGCGCCGCACTCCTGTAGGTACTTGAGCGGGATGGATTGTTCGCCGGCGCGCTGACGGGAATGCACGCGCTCGAAGCACTCCTCCGGGCAGGTGTTGACGTAGACCATCTTGGTATCGGGAATGTCTTTGAGAAAGTAGTTGAACCATTTCAAGTATATCTTGTAGGATATTTCATCGATCATCCCTTCGTCGTGCATCATCTTGGCGAACACGTGCCTGTCGGTGAGCACCGAGCGCTCGGTCACTATCACCTTGTCGGGGTGAGCGGCGACTGCATCCTTCAGCATCGCCAGGCGCGAGATGTAGGCCATCATCTGGAAGGGAAAGGCGAACTTGGCTTGGTCCTCGTAAAAGCGGGTCAGAATGTCAACACCCTGCTCGTCGACAACGGAACTCCACGACTCGACGGGCTCGGCCACAAAGTAGTACTCGGAGGTGGGTAGGACTTGGCGCAAACGCTCGACCAGCGTGCTCTTCCCAGAGCCGATGTTTCCCTCGATTGATATGACACGCGTCATTGCGGGGTTCTGTCTGGATTGTGTTAAACAGTAGCGGCGTGTCTTTATTACATTTGTTTGGGATCAAAAAAAATATTGAGTACGTGAAAGATGCACCTCATGTCCGGTACAGAAGATTTCGCAGAGCAAGAGACGGTCGTCGACGAAACGCCTCCAGAAACCGACATGTGGAGCAGCGTCGGCACTACACTGTTGGCTCAGACTATAATGTTGTCTGTTCTGGGCATAATTGGCCTGTTGGGATACAATGTCAAATACACCAAGATCACACAGGGTCTGAGTACAAGGGTTCTGTCGTCCTTTGCTAGCTGGTGGAGGTCTCTCAAGCCGTACGCGGGTTCTGCCGTACTTGCCTGTATCGCGGCTTTCTCGCAGCTCTGGGCTTCCAAAGACACAGCCCACTCTGTGGGTGTTATTTCCAATCTCGTAATAAGTATCTGTGTCGCTTTGTTATATGGTCTATGGGCTACTCGGTATATCAGGACCGGAACGCTCAACATAGGAATGTTTACCCTGCTCACGTTGGCTCTGTTGGGTGGCGCGGCCACGTGGGTGTTTCTCTCACTCGAGTTGGGCAAGGACAGTACCCAGAACGAAGCCAAGAAGAAGCAGTGGCTTGACACAACCATCGCAGCTGTCTCTACAGCTTTGGCAGTGGTGGTGCTTATGCAGTGCATAACATGGCTTTACCCCCTCACCGTGATAAACGAGAACAACTTTCTAGCCTCTCTAAGCGCGTAAGCACACCGCGGCGACCAGAACCACCAGCACAGCGCCGAGCAGCTTCCAGAAGCAGATGTCGGGATACACCACAACGGCGCTCTTGAGCTTGAACCCACTGAGCGGAATGGTGCAGCCCGTTTGGCTGCCTTTCTTGCACTTGGCCCGGTAGGCTTCGTACTTCCTGCGCACTGCCCCGAAAGCCTTGCCCTTGGTGCCCAGCTTGGCGTTAACCTTGTTGTGAATGTCCCAGAGCCAATGCGTGAGGGCGTCCCGACTGGCGAGCACGTCGGTAGTCATGGGCAGCTCCTTGATGTATTGGTTGTACGAGTTCCTGCAAAACTTACAGGGCAGCACGTGTCCCATGTTCGCGAAGACGGTGCGGTATCTCTCCGCCGTTGTCCCGGGCACCAGTTCGTTGGCTATGTCAAAATCGTTTGGGTTCACTGGGTATCCCGCAGCCACGACGTGGAGGAAAAACCACCCCGGTGGCCCCCAGACCTTAGTCATCATGCCGTTGCCCGCGTCTGTAGCCATTTGTTTGTAGGTAACATTTTTAAAATTGATAATCTTCCAGCATCTTCGATCGAAGATACTCGAAAGGTCAAACTTTCAGTTTAATCGGTAGCCTTGGCTGCCTTGGATGGCTTAGCTGCCTCGGCCTTGGGCTCCTTCGCAGGAGGTTTCTTCTTTTTCACTTTCTTCACCCGAATGCCGCTTTTGTTCTTCTTGGGCGCTGCCGCTGCCGTTTGGTCTTTGAAATCCTCGGCCAGGTACTTTTTGTTGTAGTTCCAGATGTCGGGATGCCCGATGCGAAACTTCCTGTCGGGTTTGGCGGCGTACCAGAACACACAATCCTCGATTTTGTTCGACCTGGCGGTGTTGTCCAGCACCAGGCAGTCGTAGCCCTCGGTGCACGAGTTCAGCACCTCCCGGAAGGCGTCGAACGTGGGGAAGAGGCCAAAGAAGTTCTTGTACAGCTTCTCTTGGTTTTGGATGATGTTCTCACGCAGGACAAAGATGTAGTCCAAGTTTGCCCGCAGGTCGGGCGGAAGGTCCATGCAATACTGGGTCGTAAGCAGAAACAGCGTTTTCCAGTGGCGACCGTTCATGAACATGCCCCGGACGTTCTTGTCGCGAATCATCTTCTTGTCATACATGCAATCGTCCAGGAGCACGAAAACGTCCAGGTTCTCCTTGGATTCCCTTAGCGCCTTCTTTTGGCGGTTGATGACGCCCTCGAGTAGGCTAGACTGGTACTCGCTGTGGATGAACACCTCGGGGACGTGCTGCTGGTAGAAATGGTTCCCTTCCTCCGTTGCGCTGATCACCAGGCCCATTGGTATTTTCCGACAGTAGTAAAGGATATCGGCGACGAGGGTGCTCTTCCCGCTTCCTCTCTTGCCTATGAAAATGCAGGTCGGGGGACCTTTCGTTTTGCGCCTCTCCTCTATACTACGCGGGTTGAATTTGGTAATATGCAAATCCATCTTGTTGTTGTGTATTCTTATTATTCTGACGAACAAACGATTTACACTATAGGGTCCACAGCGGGGGACGACGGCGCCCAGAACGGCTCGCGTAGCAGGTCGTCCTGCTGACCTCCGAAGTGCAAGACACCGTCCTTACCTCCCTTCTGAATGTAAACCGCCCCAATGGCTCCGCACACCAGCCCCAGCAGCGGCCCTTTGTTCGCTGTGGCAAACTCCCCCAGAGACATCTGGCTTGAGGTCTCCTTGTAGCTCTTGGCCAGGACGAGCAGGAAATAGACACACGCGGCGCATATTAACACGACTGGTAGCTGTAGTTCCATGTTTGATTAAGAGTGCGGAAGGTTAATAATCAGCTTCACTAGCCGCATTTCCACCTTCCTCAGTCGCCGGCGCCGGCTGGGCATCTATAGCAGGCGGCTGGGCGACGGGTGGCGACACCGGCTGCGGCTGCGCGACCACCGGTGCCTCGAGTCCAGGACTCGGCGGGAATACAGATGAGGTCTCCGGCGGAGGGGGGAGCACCGGCCCCTCGTCGGACGCTCCAAAATCACTCCTGTTCATACTGGTCGAGATCTTCTTCACCTGGGCCTCCGACTCGTCCTCCGAATCGTCAGAGTCCGAGTCGCTCACCACCAACTGCCCAGAGGGGGGCTCGTTGTCATCGGCAATGTCGCCCTCATCGCCCACCGAGGCATCCTCGGAAACGTCAGAGCCCGAGTCGGACAGGGCGTCGTCGTCCACGGCTTTCGAAGCGCCTCCACCCTGGGGCGTGTCGTTGTCCATGGTCAGGAATTTCTTCAGAATTTCGCCACGGGGGAAGCACTTGTCAAGGGTGTAGTGGCACGCTTCTTCTATGATGAGGCCTGCGACCTTGCGGTTCTCTCGCATGTCTCGCTGCGACAGTCGGTGGTCGAACAGATGTGGGTCCTCATAGATCTTCTCCGCGCCCTTGATGATGAGCTTGTGCACGAAATCGCCCTTCGTGGGCAGTTGGAGGGTGATGTCGTCGTCAGCCATGGTGCTCCCGAACCGTACCGACCCCCACAGCTGTGCGTTGACCATGAAAACGGCCTCCAGTACCTCCATGAGATCGGGGATTTCGGAAATGATAAGATCCACTCGCTTCTGAATTTCGAGTGAATTCCAGAGCGGCGTGGCCTTGAGGGCGCGTTGGAACTCAGCCAAGCGTTCGTGGGGGCGGATGTCTTTCTTCAGGAGAACCTCGTCGTAGAGGTCTTGGTAAACCTTCATCAAAAGGGGGTTCAAAAGTCCGATGAGCGTGCGCGTGCATCGCTCTTCTATGGTGGCAAGGCGGTTTTTATCCATTTACCTGAAGCGGCGAGTTTTTTGTAGCATTACAAACGAATTAAATTGTTGCGCATCAGCAATGGCAAAGTGTAAACTAGGAACAGAACCCGTGGATTGGGTGATCCAGAAAAAAGATGTCGAGGAAGTGTACAAGACGCTTCTGGCCGAGACCGAGTCCAGCGGCGAGTTCAAGTTCTACCCCAACGGGGCTAGCAAGATGTCCGCCAAGGCCATTGGCACTGACGACATCGTCAAAGGCGAGAGCGACTCCGTAATGACACCGATGGGGATCGCCACGTACCACACCCATCCTTACGATTGCTATACCCAGGAGCAGGTGATATGGGGCTGGCCGAGCGGGGAGGACATAAGCCAGGTGCTGATGTGGGCCCTGAGCGGAAACCTCATCCACGTCGTTTTTGCTGTAGAGGGTCCTTACGTACTGGAGGTGAACCCGTGCTGCGTGGTATTCATGAAAGGCCTCAGCAACCGCTTGAGGGGTGCATTTATTCACTGGATCATGCGAATCGGACAGTCGACACACGATCTCAGGTCCCACGACGTGAACCAAGGCCTCGTGGACTCGGGACAGCATATTTCCCCGCGGGATTGGATCCAGTTTGTCAACGGACTGGCCATCAACAACAACAATGCAACCTGCGGGCTCATTTCCTGCAACGATGTCGCCGAGTTTGGAAGGAAAAAGTTAGTGTACACAAAGATTGAAACTTACCTCAAGAAGTTTGACAAAACGGTGGAGTTCTACCCCATTACGCAGTCCGGCGAGTACGCAGGCCCTCCCGTGAAGATGAAACCGGACGCCTTCGCCAAGGAGGTCGCGCAGATTCGCCAAAAGAAGCACAATTTTGTGTGTGGGAACAAGAGGTCGGGGTCGCAGGACAAAAAGTGGGGGACGGGTCGGATTTTCAACTGCCGCCTCGAGGCCACCGGCACCTTGAAACGGTACCTGGCGCGGATGAAGAAGCTGCGGAAAGCCCCGGAGAAAAAGGCGCTCATGAAAACCTACTACGACAATTTGGCAAAAAAAGAGCATGTCGAACCGCCGGCTCTCTTACGGGTGGCCAGATTCCCCGCCATGTCGGGGGGTTGCAAAGAAAACAGTGTTGTGAAGTATAGGGAGAGTACCTACGAGTTCAAGGCAAGTAAGTAAACTTGCGCTTCGAAACCACTTAAGCATCCGGCGCTATATATATATAGGAATAGAACCAAAATTAGAATTTTCATACATGTGTACGGAGGACTTTAGGCATTTAGCGGTGGCCACGGAGGCTTTGTGGGCTAAGCACGTCGAGTGCATGCGGTCCGGGAACTGCGAGTTCTACGGGTTCCCTTGTGTGACCTGTTCTCACTACGTATTTCAGGGGAAAATACCGCCGCTTTTGGCTAATAACGATTTAGCCAAAAGCGATTTTAGAAGAGGTATCAAAGAAAACCACACAGCCACCGATGAACTCTAGTGATGGCGTTTGCCAGAAATCGGATAAACAGCGACACGGCGAGTGCAACTGCAAAGGCTGCGTCGTGCGCAAGTTCCACGGTGCTGTGGGCAGGAACGACGAGCTGTGCGTAACACTAGCCATCTCAAGGAACCCGGGCCTCGTCGACGCCCCAAACAACGGAGGGCCCGCGCACCACCACAACGAGACCCCGATATTCAGGGCGATACGGATGGACCGCGTGAAGATGGTTGAGCTTCTGGTGTCGAACGGTGTCGACCTGGAGACGCCGTACAAGGGTCTGAGCCCCGTTCATGCCGCGATTACGGCGTCTGAGGGTATATTCGGGAACCGGTGCCGTCCCATCGGCGACGGAGTGACCAAAGCGCTACTGGCGCGGTGCGACCTGACATCGGTCCCCCAAGATGGAAACGGGTATGCGTACCTCTTCGGCAACGGGGGAGGGACGATTTACCACAGCTTGGCACTCGCCGAAAACTGCCGCTGCGACTGGGACTACGCCGAGGTTTTTGGTATTATAGCGGCGCGGAAGGGGCGCGGCGACCCCGTCCCGGACCCCAACACACCCAACGCAAAGGACATATCGCCGCTCGTCATGGCATTGTACATCAACAAGCCCGACAGCTTTGTGAGCCTCCTGGTGGAACACGGTGCGAGCATATTCCCGAGCGACTTTGAAACCGAGTGCCTGTCCGAAGTGAGGAAGTGGAGCTCGGCCTACGGCAGACTACAGCGTCTGCAGCAAAAGGCACAAGTACACTGCGCCTCGTTGGTGCGCAACTTCGGGGAATCGCCTTCGGAAATCTACCTAGGGAGGTTACCGGACGAGATTTGGAGAGAGGTGGTCGGTTACGTGTAGAGCGGACTTGAGCCATACATTATTCTAAGCCCTACCCGACGAAACAGCGGTGTCTGCGGTGGGCGGGGTAAAATTATTGCCCGGTGTAATTAATTGAGCTTGTCCCACGTGACCGAGTACTCGAAGGCCCTCATTTGCTCCATGTCCTTGCCCGGTTGGTAGATCACCACGTTGCACGCCTTGTGCCCGAAATTGATGAGCATCCCCGTCCACGCGTCTCCGGCTTCGCGGAGGTAGCGCTTGAGCTGGAAATAGGCCTCGTCCTTCAGCTTGGCGATGGCCTTGAGCTCCAGTATCGTCTTGATGCCAACTTTCTCGTCGTCGATCGTCAGATCCGTGCGGCTGCTCAAGTTGCTATCAAGCTGGAATACACGACCCGACGTATGTTTGTAGTGCACCGCACACACGTTTTCACGGGACAGGCTGTTCGGGCTGTACTTGGACTCGAGTTCCTTTTGAAGCCCCACCTGGTAGTGCTCCTCTCGGGAATACGGGCCTATCTCACAGTAAACATACTTGACGCTGTCGAATACAGCCCGAGCGTGCTTCAACTGCGGTTTGAAGCGCCAGTACCACACCCGGGCAATATGCCCCCGCATCACCGCTTGGCATAGCACAGGCGACGGGCCCTCGGGCGCGCTCGGGTCTTCGGTAGGCTCGGTCACGGGTTCAGTTCCAGTCTGGGCGATGTAGCACTTCTTCATGGCGTCGAGAGCAGCCGCCTTGTCGTTTCCGGGCTCTCGTCCATCCTGAGTCAGCACGAGATTTAGAATTGACTTGGGACACGCGTTCCAAGCGGTTTCGGGGACGTCGGTGATATTCATTGTGTTTTGTTGTGTTTGTTAAAATTATAAACTGCTTCCTCTCTAAAATATATTCGCGGACCCCTCCTACGCCCAGATGCAAACGATGTTTCTGCCTTTGAAAGATTCTATTTTTATTATTATTGAAGACGGGGGGCGTGTTTTATATGTTTAATCTAAGAACCGCCCCACTGCAGAAAGGATGTTGTCATATAACTTGGGCACTTCCTGACCAAGTATCAGCAGGCGGGAGGCTCGGAGAACCTTGTCCTGCATGGACTTCCTGGCCAGGATACGGCGGACCTCATCCTCTGTGTACGATTTCCCGTCCATGTACCACGCCGATGACACGGTACCATCGCTGTTCCATTCGCACGTTGCAGGTCCGTCCGTGCGATGGTACCCCCCGCCTACCAACCACGACTCTGCTAACTTGGTACCATCATCGTTCCAGTCGGTTTTTGCAGGTCCGTCGGTGCGATGTAGCATCCCTTCCTTGTACCACGCCTCGCAGATCACGTCGCCATCGCCGTTCCATCCGCACGAAGCAGGACCATCCGTCCGGTGGAGCTTCCCGTCCACCAGCCACGACGCCACCTGCAGGGTACCGTCGCTGTCCCATTCGCACGTTGCAGGTCCGTCCGTGCGATGGTACTCCCCGCCTACCAACCACGACTCCGCTATCTTGGTACCATCACTGTCCCATTCGCACCACTTGGACACATTGCCATGGGCAAACGTATATAGCTGGATCTCAACTCCGTCCTCGATCCAGGTTTGAGATGTACTCATTTTGAAAGTGGGCGAAGATCACTGTTTGATGTCTTCTGGGTGAGTGCTGTACGCAGTCCTAAGGCCATACAAAAAAGCAGTAATAATATAATAAAAGATGCAGTTTTAATGGACCATCGGTAGCAGTCGGATAATCAGACAGACAATATATCATCAGACCGATTCACAATGCCCACATATGTCGTTTCTCAGGAGACTGGACCCGTGGATCCCAACTTTCAGGAAGCGCTGGTGCGTCTGGAGGAGACCACTTGCGCGACAAAGGCTGATATCAAAATTTTGGTAGCGGAGATTCTTGCGAAGAAAGTACCGCTACACCGCCCGCAGTCGTATAGCGATTCCCATGTAGAAATGTATGGAGAGCCCCCGACCCACACGTGTTTAACTCTACCCGAGTATAATAATACCGAATTCAGGGGGCGCGTGCACAAACTCCTGCAGAAACTGTTCAAACTAAAGAGGACATTTGTCCGGAAAGCAAAGCAGCAGCAGCACCGAGAGTCGGGTTTCGATCAAGTTTGCGAGGAGATATTGTACATGCCTGGCCTGGGTGAAGGTTACAGGGCAGCTCAGGCGAACTTTGAGCAGTTAGGTGGGTGCTTTCACTAGATTCGGGAAATAATAAATTTTATATGAGGACGATTTTGCTGTCTGGAAACTGCCCTTGAATGTGCGCGAGTTGGTCAATGTCGACGGTTTCATTCCAAATCCCATGACCTTCTCGAACCGTCTTGATGAGCTGTGTCTTGAAGCAAAAATCTTCACCCACGTCTATCTTGATCACACCAACCGTGCAGTGTTCGTTCTTTCCGTTCTTTTTGACAAGGTTTTCCACGCAGCACAGGTGTCCGCTATCCAGGCTCTCGTAGGAATCGTAGTACTCGAGAATGGGCAGGCCACTAAGAAGATGCGGCGCGACCTGCGCTCCCCACCACACTCGCAGAGTCTTGAGCGATACACCGCTTAGGAGAGCTTCAAAGCCGTCTTCCTGGGGGTAGTACTCGTACGACCTTCCCCACTCTCCCGAGAAACGGGAGGTGATTGACAGCTTTTCCAACGAGTGAAAGTTCCGGAAAAACTTGTAGAACCGGTACCAGGTGTCGCTGGATGTACACAGACAGGCTTCGAACCGACCGCTATCTTCGACATCGCAGACAATGTGCAGTCCATCGTAGTACTCATACAGGAAGATAGCCTTCGAATTCAGTAGAGCTTCGATAAATATATGACTCTTGGTCATAGGCTTCTTTTCGGGCCACCGGTTGTGCATTTTAACCATCCAAGCCTCGGCAGTGTCGGCGATGCACAGCTCATCCTGGGTATAATTCACGAGCCAGTTTTTGACATTCTCCTTCACAATCGCGGCAAGCGGGTGCACTGGGCGAGTGATGAGAATATTGTTGATCAGCTCGAGAGGAAGGTCGGGCATCTTGTAAGTTGTTGTGTTGTGTTGTGGTCGTCGTCTGGTAAGGCACTTCCCTGTGTCCTAACCCTCCCTGTTTGTGCATCTTTTTGTGTATGTTATAAACTTCAAAATCTCTCCGTTCTAAGTAAATGGTGATCTACAAGAACCTCCCAATAACGCGACCCACGTCTCCTACTAACTTTTGGTCTGCAAGCGACTGAGCCGCCCGCCGGGACATCTCTTTTGTCGCGATAACTTTATTTAAGAAATTGATACACGCGTTCCTGTCCACGAGGACGAGGTCGGACTCACGGAGGACGAGGTCGGCCCCTTTGTCGACCAGCATGCCCACGGTCTCGTGGTGGCCCTCCTGCGCGGCCATGAATAGTGGGGTGCGGTAGTGCTTGTCCGCCAGGTTGAGGTTGGCCCCCTTGTCGGCCAGCACACGCACGATCTCGTGGTGGCCGTTCTGCGCCGCCCTGTAAACGGGAGTGGCCCCGTACGTGTCCGAGAGATCGAGGTTGGCCCCCTTGTCGGCCAGCAGGTGCACGATCTCGTGGTGGCCCTCCTCCGCGGCGATCAACACAGGAGTGGCCCCGTATAGGTCCTCGAGATCGAGGTTAGCGCCCTTGTCGGCCAGCACGCGCACGACCTCGTGGTAGCCTTTCTGCACGGCCATGTACACGGGGGTGCACCTGTTCTTGTCAGTGAGGTCGAGGTTCGCGCCCTTGTCGGCCAGCACACGCAAGACCTCGTGGTGGCCCTGGCACGCGGCCACGTACGCGGCGGTGAACCTGTTCTTGCCAGTGAGGTCGAGGTTCGCGCCCTTGTCGGCCAGCACGCGCACGACCTCATGGTGGCCGTGAGCAGCGGCCTCGAGCACGGGTGTGAACCAGCCCTCGATAAAATTTCCCCTGATAAGGTTGCATAAATGGCATTTACATGTAGTCATGACAGTGTGTTTGGTGGTGTTATAATTTCTATTTCTACTCACTTGGTGGCGGCGGCCTGGGGTCCTGCGAAATGTAAAAACTCCCACTTTGGAACTAGGATCACGCCCATATAAGAGTTTCTAGCCGCCCAGTGCTTTTAAGCTGTGATCTACGTCCGGCGCTTCTCGACGGTCTCGCCAGTGAACCCGGTGAAGCACGTCACCAGGCAGTCCTCCATCGTCGGCGTGTCTCCGTGTTCGCCCATCATGATGGTCATCGGGCGGTCCTGGCCAGCCTTGGAGCTGTTGGGCATGCGCCAGCACCCCTCCCTCCACGGGGCTGCGTCGATAATGTCGTCCAGATCGGTGTTCAACCCCTTTGGGAAGTAGCGACACGTGAACTCCATGAGGGCCCGCACGTCGGCGAAGCGCATCTTGCTCTTGAGAATGAGGTGGTAGCTGGTTTTGGTGGGAGTGCACGAGCCCAGGAGGGCAAAATCGGCTTGAGTGATTCCCTCAATTCCGTGCATCTCCGTAGCCCCCCTGGAGACGATGTTGATGATCTTGTGCTTCAGCTGATGGAACTCGGCGTTGGTAAAGGGGGGCGCGTCCTGCCTGGACTCTAGGTCGAAGAAGAGCTTCGTCGGTTGATCTTTCCTAATGTACTCGTAGAAAATCTTCTCGCGGGGGGGCACTCTCTTTTCCCATATCAGAAAGCTGTGCCAATCGAGCGGCGTGCGGTACGCCTTCGCCCCGGCCATCGTCGCGTTCCAGTCCTTGGCGACGATGATAGCATTATTCTCCTTGGCGAGGACTTCTCGCAGTTTGCGAAACCACCACTTGCCCATAATAGGGGGATACCGCTGGATCTGTCCTCGCGTCGGTACAATTATTTCCGCCACAGGGGCCATAGGTCGCATAATTTCTATTTTCCTCCGCAGTTCAACAGGGAGGCTGTAGAATAGGTTGACCATTGTATTCTTGCGTTCTGTTATTATATAAATATTACTGTTTGTGAATGGCTTAATATTCGTGTCTACACCGACGCTAAAGTAGAATAAAAATGCAGAAGTAAATCCTTCCGCTTGGCTGGTCAGTGATTTTTTTTAATTGTTTTAGAGGAAGGCGAAGGGCGCGTGGATAGACGGAGCGCGGCAGGCGATGCTTTGTGCGCGAAGGAGCTCGTTCCTTTTCCTCCACGTGCCGCATCTTCCATCGGGGGTGCACGTGCACCGGCAATCGGACCTGTACAGTTCCAGCGCAAGGTGGATAACGGAACAGTCGCCGGAGAACTCGGAGACAAACTTCTCCCATTCCGCTTTGATCTTGCCGACAAGGTCCTCCCGGTAGACTATCCCGTAGGCGGCCGCCTCCCGTCGCTTGGCCTCGCCCCTTGCAGCTTCGGCCGCCAGGGTCGCAGCCGCCTCCTTTCTCTCGACTTCGCGAAGCAGCGCTTCCGCAGCTTCTTCCAGAGAAGAACGCCTTTCGAAACGCTTCCGCTCTGCCGCCCTTTTTTTCAGTTTCTTAATCTCCGCTTTCCTTTCTCTCGCAGTGGAGACGTACTCCATTGGGTAAGTGTTTGGTAGTGTGTATCAGATTTCGCCTACTAGCAGCCCTCCGCCTTCGCTAAGGTGGGTCAGAAAATGCATTTCGAGGCAGTTCACCGCATTCTCACAAGTACAGCGAACACAACGTCCGCCATCGCGAACACCCAAGCTCGGTCACTGCCGTTCAAAGCCGACAATCCGAACGCCAGGTGCAGAAAGCCGTGGACGAGTCTAAACTTAGCCCACCACGCCCGCCCACCGAACGCACCGACATCGTAGCCGCCGGCGTAGAACCGGTACACGAACCCCAGACCGGAGCACAGTGCCAGGTAGCCAAGGCACCGCAGCACCTCGGGACTGCCCTGCTTGGCCAACAGAGCCAGCGCCAGGCGCATTGGGATGCACACTAAACTGAACAGTGCAAGTCTCTGGTTGTGGGTAAGCATTTAATTAACAGTGTCAAATATAATTTCCCCAGCGCGTAGAATCTCCTCGTCGGTGTAACCATTCGCCTTGCACCACATCATCAGTTCGTCCAGAACGTCCACCCTCGGTCCTAGACCACTTTCGCACAGCCGTTTCCTATAGCTCAACCCGCCGCGCACGTTGTCGAGGTACAGCTCTCGCCGGCTCAGCCCGACGTGGTGCAGCTGCCCCCGCGCCCACGGCGGTCCAGGCGTCATGTCGGCGTACTCCCGGATCGCATGCTGATTCCGTATTTTGAGAAGCGCTTCGGGGGTGCCGGGGGAAAACCAGGCCCGCGCCACCTTCTCCCCCAACTCCACCAAGGTGCGCAGTTCGGGCTCATCGTGCACTTCCGCCCACTTGTGGTCCCAGCGATCTTCGAGGGTCTCCTCAGCCCACCGCGCGGTGTCGGTGGTGCTCAGTAGCACCTCGTTGTTGATCATCTGCGCTTGAAATTTGATGTATTGGTACGGGCTCGTGACGAACGTGTTCACCAGCCGAACAATGTCGACTGGCAAGGGGCTGGGGTTGCCACGCGAATACTTTGCGGCGGGTAGAAGCACGTAGGTCGGGCACATGGAGTATGCCATTTTTGTAGGGTAGTCACGCAACCCAAACTGAACGGAGACTGAGTGGGCGCGCAGAGAGAATGTGTTTGTGTGATTTGTTATTTTCTAATGTTTCTATGTTTTTATTTTCTAAATGAGGCTAGCTTTCCCGGCCGCCTCAGAAGTCGGAGTCGTCAGCTCCGCGCAAGCCTCGGGGTCCG
>Ga0302131_1000099_pt1 | contig 48990 bp, 45 predicted proteins | sample CB9_20m_MG_FD_203105 | JGI IMG/M metagenome (GOLD analysis project Ga0302131, IMG submission 203105) | Marine microbial communities from Western Arctic Ocean, Canada - CB9_20m | ecosystem: Environmental > Aquatic > Marine > Oceanic | place: Canada: Western Arctic Ocean | collected 2017-09-19
TGGTTGGCTATGATTCGGAGGGAATATATACACGCCCTGAATGGGATAGTATTTTATCTTTCGAGCCGTTTAGGCAGGATTTCGAGCGTTCTTTTGGTTTAGCTAGAATATTTTCAAACCTACCTTATCATCGACTACCCGACGCCCAGCTAAATGCCATAGGAACAGCTGTTGAAACTGCGTCAAATCACTTCGCACAAATCGACACCTTTGATAGCTCCACAGCTAACAATCCACAAAACCTCGTTCAATCGCTTGGTAATACAGCAAAAAAACATGCCGACTCGATTACTGTAAAGATGGCACAGTGGATTTCCTAACTTGCTTATCAGAAAGGGGATGTAAGTCAAAATATCTCGAAACTAGAAGACGCCATGTCCAGCGGTGAAGGCATAGTTTCTGATGCTATGGGCCGTATAGTCATTGAAGAGGAAAAAATGAAACAAATTATCCAGCAAGCTCAGGACTTTCCTAAATTGTACCCTTAAAACCTACTACTTTTACAGCAAGTATCCCCAAAATTACAATAAAGAAATAAACTCTATACTTTATAGATTGCCTCTTCAGCTCTGTAATTTCTCGACGATTATTAATAACATCGGATTTTAGAGCCGGCTCTTCTGGCGTCTTCAAATTTGCAATCTCTCGACGCATTTTCTTGGCGTCCGACTTCAAATCTTCAATCTCTAAATGTGTAATCTCTTGATTCAGTATCTCAACGATCGTCGATTCTAGCAGCGGCTCTTCTGGCGTCATAGCATCGTCTTTCGATTCTAAGAGTTCATGATCAGTTAGACTTAGGCCGTCCACCATTCGGCTTCTTTTGTCTTGTCCAGCTTGAGGAGCGCTAGCATCGATTTCTATGCTTCTATATTTTTTTTGAATTTCAATGTATCTTTCTTTTCTAGTTTTTCCAACCTGTTCGTGCCCATCATCGCCTAAACTTTCATCGTCCACTGGTTTCAATTCCTATTTAAGTTGTGATCATAATATAAACCTCGCTATGATACTTTGGGATCCTATGCATTGCAGCATTACCGCATTACCGCATAGCTGCATAGCGTTATCGATTACTCGAGGTGAATGGGGTCGGACCTACATAAGTCATTGAAGTGTAGATAAAAGCATCTAGTAATGGCGGCTATCTAGGGCTTACAGGTCCTATTTTTAGGGCGAAATACAGGTTTTAAGGAGAAAACTAAATGCCTCGTGCAAACAGATACTATATTCCTGGCCGTGTATGGCATATCACGCATCGTTGCCACCGCAGCCAATTTTTGTTGAAGTTTGCGTGTGATCGTAAGCGCTGGCGGCATTGGTTGTTTGAAGCAAAAAAACGGTTTGGCTTGTGTGTTCTCAACTACATCGTAACCTCAAACCATATCCATTTATTGGTAAAGGATACCGGACAAGATGTTATCCCTAGAAGCATGCAGCTTATAGCGGGGCGAACCGCTCAGGAATACAATCAGCGAAAAAATCGAAAGGGCGCGTTTTGGGAAGATCGTTACCACGCAACCGCGATTGATACAGAGGGTTATCTCGCTCAGTGCCTGGTGTATATCGACATGAACATGGTGAGGGCAGGCGCTGTTTCTCATCCATCCGGTTGGGTCAACAGCGGATATCAGGAAATACAGAACCCTCTTGATCGGTATAGCGTAATTGATTATCGGGCGCTGAGGGAACTATTGGGTATTAGTAACCTGACACAATTGCAATCGGAACATAAAGGGTGGGTCAAGGCTGAGTTGAAAAAAGACTGCGCGGTCAGGAAGCCATTATGGTCAGAGAGCTTGGCTGTCGGGAGTGAGGCGTATGTTCAAGGTGTTAAGGAGGCATTGGGAGTGAGCGCAAAAGCGCGACAGATTGAAGGGCAAGAAGGGCTGTATAGGGTGAGAGAGCGAAGAGCATCTTATACCTGTGATTTTGATGCCAAAAACAATGGTTTAAACAACTATAGGCACCTGATTTTGGATGAAAGCTAAATGAAATCAAGCGGTTAATTGGGTCCGACCCCTACGGTTTGCATTACAAAAGGGTTATCGCGCTGTACCAATCAGCCCGGCAGATTTGGTACTGGTGATTGCGTCTAGCCATGAATTGGCGGGCATAGCCAATAAGCCTGAAGACGCCGAAGCTCAGCTCGCCAAGCTTCGGAAGATCGTTACCCATGATACGTCGGTAACGGGCATTACTCGCAGCGAAGGCTTAAGCAGTGATGGCAAAAAACTCTACGTGCAAAATGTTGATCAAAAAGTCGAGGCTATACGAGCAGGCATTGGCATAGGCCATTTACCTCGACAGCGTATTCAAGAGCTCCTCTATAGTGGGGAGCTTTTGGAGCTAGGGCTGACTAAAAGATCTGAGCATGAGAATTTTATTGCCTGGAAAATTAGCCATAAAGGTAAGGGATTGCAGGCATTGAGTAGGGAACTAGTGGCTATATTTGGATAGAAGGGCTTTAATAAAAGCCAAGCAACTTAATAGCCTTTTCAACGCCAACCAAAATTATAAAAAAATACCCAATAAGGTAATGTCTACTATTACAGCCTAAACGGGATCGGGAGTGAGGCGTATACTAAAATCCTAAATAGACGCGTTGAATAATGAAAGCTTCAGAACTATGCTATAACGAATAGCTCTGTTATTTAGCTCATTGAAATCTTACTTATTATTCCCGGGGATTAATCACTACTCAGGAAATTACGTTGAGTCCTAAAATGAAATATTTGAACCTAAAAATAATATTTTGTAGCCTACTTTTGCTTCTTACCGCATGCGAACAGCAAGACAGGGAATATGCCGATACGATTTATATCAATGGAAATGTCATCACAATTGATGATGGAAATCCCTACGCAGAAGCCATAGCAACTAAAGATGGATTGGTTTTCGATGTAGGAAGTTCCAAGGATATTAAAACCTTAGAAGGCCCCAACACTAATGTCATTGACCTTAAGATGAATACAATTGTGCCGGGTTTTATTGATGCGCATAGTCATTTTTCAGGTGTTGGCGCTCAGTCTTTAGTGGCGAATTTACTGCCTGAACCTGACGGATCTGTAAACACCATTGCTGACTTGCAAGCGACATTACGGGATTTTATAAAAGAGTCTCCGATGGTAAAAAACTACAATGTAGTAATCGGGTTCAACTATGACGACTCACAGCTTGCAGAAAAACGTCATCCTAACCGCCATGATTTAGACGCCGTCACCACTGAACTACCGATCGTTGTTATGCATCAATCAGGACATTTGGGAGCCTACAACAGCAAAGCACTTGAAATGATGGGCATTAACGCAGAAACACAGGATCCCACAGGCGGAATCATTGAAAGAGAGGCCGACGGAAAAACCCCAAGTGGAGTGATGCAGGAAAATGCGCACTTTATGATTTTCTTTAAATTGATACCTGCATTCACTCAGGACGATTTAGTTGAATTGTATAAAGCGGGAGAGTATAGCTATCTGTCTAATGGCTTTACTACTGTGCAAGAGGGAAAAACTGATTCAGCTACCCTTAATACGTTGCCCCAAATTGCTGCATCAACTGGATTTGATATAGATATTATTTCATACGTCGATATCAAGGCGCTTGGAGATGACCCCATTTTGCATGCGGAGCTTATGTCGAAGGAATACCATAGCGGCTTTCGCATTGGTGGCGTGAAATTGACTTTCGATGGTTCGCCTCAAGGCAAAACAGCATGGTTTACAGAACCATACTATGAGCCACCTCCAGGCCAACCTAAAAGCTATTCGGGTTACCCCGCTTTTTCAGATGACGAAGCTTTAAAATGGATGAAATTAGCTTATGCGAATAACTGGCAGCTTCTTGTTCATACCAATGGCGACGCTGCTATTGACCAGTTAATTCGGCTCGTTACGACGATTTCTAAGGAACAAGAGCTTGGTGATCACCGTACAGTCATGATTCACGGCCAGTTCACACGCAAAGATCAAATCAAACCATTAAAGGATCTCGGGATCCTACCCGCACTCTATCCGATGCACACTTTCTATTGGGGGGATTGGCACCGTGACTCGGTAGCAGGCATCGAGCGTGCTATGAATATTTCACCAACAGGATGGTTTACTGAAGAAAAAATGCAGTTCACCATCCACTCAGACGCACCGGTGACATTCCCAAATTCAATGAGAATTCTCGACAGTGCTGTTAATCGCGTCACTCGCACTAATAAAACGCTTGGTGAGGAGCATAAACTTTCACCTTTGGATGGATTGAAAGCAATGACCCTCTGGTCTGCCTATCAGCACTTTGAAGAGTCGATAAAGGGCTCCATTGAAATTGGTAAGCAGGCGGATTTCGTAGTACTAAATAAAAATCCAATCACTATTGCCTCAGAGGAAATCAAGAACATACAAGTCCTCAAAACTATCAATGACGATAAAATTGTTTTTTCGAGTGAGTGGTAATTGTAAACCTGCAAGATTAGCTCTCAGGATGTGACTCTGACTTGAGGTTCAGCTGAAGGGCGAACCCCCTCAGTGGTCTATCTTGGCTGGCAATAGCCCTTTCACTGGGCGTGAAACTCAAAAATGATCTATCAATTAAGGGTCCGATAATAATGAGGTCAGCGGGCGACTTCACAACCAGACCCTTAGGTTGCCTATAACCAGCACCACATTTGGTAACCTACCAATGACGGAGGTATCGTGATATGAACAAAACACTATTGGTAATTCTTGCAATCCTACTACCACCACTAGCGACGTTTCTTAACAACGGTGCAGGCAAAGATCTACTTATAAACATCGTGCTCTGCCTTTTCTTTTATGTGCCAGGCGTATTGCATGCTCTTTGGTTAGTCCTGAAATAGCAGCAATGCATACACAAATAAGGCTTGGGACGGCTGTCAGCCGTTCCAAGTCTGAAAGCTTTATCGCCTTCTCAGACGACCATCTTCCATAAGATCATCCAATTTAGATTGCGCCTTTTTAAAGTCGCCTGAATCTTGAACCTCAATCATCTCGCATTCATCGCGAACCATTTCGGCAATATTACGTGGATAGTGTCTGCAGTCTTCAGGTCGCCTTTGGTAGATAGAGCAGGTGTATTTTTCTTTACCCTGGCCAGCCTCGATCTCAAGAAAGGTGCAGCGGGTCAGCTGTAGCCCGGTGTCCGGATAAAACCAGATTTCGTTGTCTTTTACATATTGATAAATATGCGGACCAAACAACTCCCACATATCGATTTCGGCCGCTGTTGCGGAGAGCGCGCCGTCGCCATATTTGATCCAGCACTGTCCACATTGGTTACAGTCTTTCATATTTGTTGCGGTTTCACTGTGGATAGCAGAGGAAATGTGTATCGCCGACTCTCGCTGTGGGTGCTAGTTTTGGCTGCAGTGGGTTTTAGAAAGACTTCAGGGTAAAGAGGGTTCGAATCGCCAAGTGGCTAGCCACACCAGCCTATCCTTGAGGTCAGCCTCGAATTAAAAACGCTCCCTACGGACTCTTATAAGCGAAACCCAAGTCTGCCTCCAATGAAATACCTCTAGATCCTATCCAAGCTAGTACAACCCAATACGGATGTCCGGATTAGCCCGCTAGATTCAGTATTTACCAGCAATATGGATGAGCATAGTTTGAGCTTTACGCGGCAGAAACTACACTAGCAACCTTCGCAACTAATCCCAGACACTCCTAAAACTACAGCTCTTCACCAAATATCACGTATAGATAGGTACAGTCCTAGTGAGCCAAAGATTAGTGATGAATATAAATGACTATTTTCTCTCAAAGCGAAACTGCTCTATAGGCTTATTACGGCTATCCCTAGGGGTTGTGCTTCCTGCTAAATTCAAGCATCTCATATCAAAAATATCTCACCATAAATATCGGCGGGTTAGTGTAATTATCATAGTACCGGCGGCGTCACTAGAAGGCTTTTTTAGACAGCACCAAATAGGCCACCCGGCTACCGGCAACAGATTCCGAAATTCTTTCTTTGGTTTAATTTAGCCTTGCTCTAACTTACATTAATCAACAACCTTCGGGGAGAAAGCACCATGAATACTTGTTATAAAATTGAAAGCTTTCAATGCACAATTACGTCATCCGCTATGGATGCATCGGCAACAGGTTTAATTGAGAAGAATGTGGTATTAACAGGGATTCTCGCGATAGCAGATTTACTGGTAGGAACAGTAGGCAACTACTTAGAAAGACGAATGTTGATACAGAACTGGGGAAATGCAGGCCCAATGCCACCCCTTATAGGCCATTTTACAGGGCTCTCGATAAAACAACTGCTTGCAATTTCAACTGGGCATACAGGTAGCGCTGCTCTACTTAGTAGTTATGTGCAAGGCAAAGGCTACATATCAGACGATATAACTCTTCGTGTCAAAATTAATTCTGGAACGGCTAGCGGCTGGGATGAGGTTGAGTTAGGGGAGATTAACAATGGTGACCTAGTAACCTTCGAAAACTATTATTTTGAGACCAATGAAGTACTTGAAATACAAATAGTACAAAACGGAAAGCTGGCGAGACACGTACTGGGTGGTGCTCAGTGCTATGTAGACCCTACGGGATGCCTTATGAGTAATACCAAGGGAGAAAGTAATGGCTCATATACCTTAATAGCAAAAGAAGTTGATCTAAAGGAGGCTCAACTAAACCATCCTAAAAGATCTTTTAAAAAACACATACAGCACGATGAACTGTAGTAAATAATTCGTAACAACTTAACGGGGATTAATCATGGCTACACATTTTGGAGTAAGGGTTAAGGTCGTAAACAACAACAATTCTGATATTGAAAATGTGCAAGTTGTATTAAATGCTGAGGAAAATCAACTTGTGGATATAGGCATTATAGGGAGTCTGAATGAGAGCCCTACATATGGGTTATTGATATCAACCGGTTCTGCAGACTATTGGACTGTATCTTATCAAAAGCAAGGCTCTACATTATGGATAGCCGACGAAAAAGTATCTATTAAAAAATCTGATGCAGGGCAAATCATCAAGATCATAATAGAAGATAAAAAGGTAGAGATTATCGCTCCCAAATCCGGTGAAAAGGGCTCATATACTGCAAAAACACCGTCCTAGACAGTAACAAAGGAGAACTTATCTCCTTTATTTGAAAGGGTTAATTGGGGTAGGACCTGCGCAAGTCATTGTAGTCCGCGTACCAGCACCCCAAAGTTACGGCGCTCTAGGGCCTAAAAGGCTTGTTTTTAAGGACAAACACAGGGATTCAGAAGAACCCTAAATGGACTGGTTGATTTGGGCCACAACCCTAGGGGCAATAAGTACTCGCATATCGCAGGCATGGATTCCCTTATTACTATCACTCTAAAAGAACCGATTAAGTTTATAGATTAAAAAATGGCCCATGGAGTTCAATTGGCCAATGCGATTGCCCGCTTACAAAACCCTCAATACCGTTCGCGTAAACATAGCGTCATTTAGCGATTAAGGTGGCGTGCAATCAATAGGCTTAAACTAATGGCAGCCATAAAAGGGCTGGATATATGCAACTCCTGAACGGTTTACTGCCGTCTCGGCCGACTATCTTCCATCAGGTCATCCAATTTGGATTGCGCTTTTGCGAAGTCATCCAAGTCTTTAACCTCAATCATTTCGCATTCATCTCGAATCATTTCCGCAATATTACTTGGGTAGTGCCTGCAGTCTTCAGGTCGGCTTTGGTAGATAGAGCAGGTATATTTTTCTTTATCCTGATTGGGCTCAACCTCAAGAAAAGGGCAGCGACTGAGTTGTAGACCGGTATCCGGGCTAAACCAGATTTCATTGTCTTTTACATACTGGTAGATATGCGGTTCAAACAGCTCCCACATTTCGATTTCGTCCGCTGTTGCAGAGAGCGCGCCGTCGCCGTATTTGATGCAGCACTTTCCACATTGGTTACAGTCTTTCATTTTTGTAAGGGATTCACTGTCGACAACAATTGGAAAGTGTATCACTGACTCTCTTTGCAGGTGGCAGTTTCGACTGGTAGGTGAATTAGGAAGCACAATGGCGCAGACCTTAATTATAGGTAGTCATTGGCTTTGGTTTATCGGGGATGGGAGGAGCCGCGGTGATCTACACTAAAGTATTCGTTTGATAGAGGTGAGTATGGGCAAATCCGAGACATTCTGGGACAGAAAGGCTTCGGGGTATTCAAAGAGCTCGATTTCCGACGTAGAGTCTTACCAGCGGAAGCTTTCCGAAACGCAAAAGCTCTTTACCCCTGACATGCGGGTGTTAGAGTTTGGCTGCGGAACCGGGGCAACGGCAGTTCAGCACGCGCCGCATGTGGCACATATTGATGCTATCGACATATCTGAGAAGATGCTTGAAATTGGCCGTGAGAGAGCTACCAAATCCCACATTGAGAATATTCGATTCACTCGTGGAACCCTCTCTGAGTTCAATGCAGAGACAGCCAGTTTGGACGCAGTGTTGGGGTTAAACGTGATTCATTTACTCCCAGACAGGCAAGCCGTGCTTTCGGAGGTAGCCAGAATTTTAAAGCCTGGAGGCCTTTTTATTAGCAGCACAGCCTGTTTGGGTAGTTCGTATATGCGCTTCATCAAACTGATCGTGCCATTGGGCCAATTTCTCGGGCTGATACCTGATGTATTTGTGTTAACGGAATCCCAGCTAACGAAGGAAGTTACTGATGCGGGCTTTGTGATTGAAGCCCAGTGGCATCACGGAATTAATGACGTCGGTGTTTTCATGATTGCGCGAAAACTATAACGCCATATACGACTAGATAATTAAGACTTGCGAAGAATCAAGTGATTACAGCATCGAAGATTACGGGGAATAGATGAAATATATAGTAGTAATGTTGATCGTTATATGGAGTAGTTTCTCTTATTCATCAAGCCCTTTTAAAATTTTTGTTTCTCCATATGGTAATGATAAAAATGATGGGCTGTCAAACTCACTTCCGATCATTACCCTTTCCCGAGCACAGAATGTTCTTGAATCGTACGACCCTAATCAACCGATAGAAATTCATATCAACCAAGGTATTTACTATGGTCAGTCGATCATCTGGACTTATACCAATGGCCATTCGATTACATTTACACCTATTGATTTTACCAGTGAAAGACCAATATTTGATGGTGGAGGGACTATAGATACTTGGTTTAAATTGAACAAACAAAATGGTACTGCGAGCAATCTCAGATTTAGATATATTAAAGTACAAAATTACAATACAGCCATGTCATTTAACGGCAATAGAAATCAGGTTAGTCACTGGAACTCAGGGAATGAGCTGTACGGCATGTTTTTTTTCAGAATTGGAGGAAGATACAGCACCTCTAGCTATTCAACGGCCGCTATACGTTTTGTAAATTCCCGAAATAACTCAATTTCCAATAATCACTTCGTTGATATATTAAACAATTCAGCAGAAGCTTCTGCTATTCATGCAATTTATTTCGCACATTACTCGTCGAACAATATTGTTTTTAAGAACAGATTCTTAAGAGTGAATGGTGATCCAATTAAAATTAGAGATGAGTCTAATTATAATTCTATATCAGATAATCGTTTTTACTCATCAGGAAATATAGCTTTTTATCAGGGCTGGTATTGCAACAAAAAAATTAGAGATGATTGTACAAAAGCATCCGGGGAGTGCCCGTCCATAGGCAACGAATTTAGCAAAAATGACCTGTATGGCGGCTACACAGGAGCTATCAAATCATTTAATATACGAGAAGACGACGATTATTGCGGACTACCCTCTACCCCAAGATTAAAAGTATCAGGGAATGCGAAATACTATTAACTTAAGTTCTCCGCATAGATTCGAATCGTTGGAAACGCGTTAGTCAACCCAAGGATAGATATCGTGAAGAGAAAGAACCGCTTACGCCTGCTGTGCGCAATCGTATTGCTTGCTGCCTGTGACAATGATCCAGTAATCGACAAGGCGATTACTTCAGAAACCGGATTTACCGATGTAGCCAGCGTAAAACTAGAGACTGGGAAGCTAGCACCAGACTTTTCCCTGCAAGCTCTGAATGACGATTCGGTCAAACTGTCCCAGCTGCGCGGCGACAAGATTCTAATGATTTTCTACCGCGGCCACTGGTGTCCATTCTGTGTTGGCCATCTGCAAGATATTCAAATCCTGCTGCCAGAGCTGGAGAAACTTGGCTACCAAGTGTTGGCTATTAGCCCAGACGACGCAACCGGCATGCAGAAGATGGCCGACCGTATGGATCGCCCCTATCACTTCCTATCTGACGCCGATCTCATAGTTGCCGATTTATATGGCATACGCAGAGACAAAGAATTACCTCATCCCGCCATGATATTGCTCGATGAGCTGGGTATAGTGCAATGGTTCTATATTGGTGAAGACTACAAGATGCGACCCAGTGCAACGCAGTTACGCCAGGTATTGGACCGATTGGATTCCTAGTAGTATGACTAAAATAATAAAGCCCCTGCAATGGGGGCTTTATTGAAGACCGCGAAACCCTCCTTTTTTGGCCTTATAAAATGATCAAAAGCAACTAAGAATTCATTTAAACCGCACAGTAGATGAACGGCTTGATCTCAGGGATTGGCCGCTTTATAGTCGGCAGGGAATAGTTAATTAATATTCTTAAGCAACGGAACTGCAAGGGGAAAAGAAGCCTGTAATTCAGACGTCGCCCAATACCCAAAGCACCCATCACTGGATAAGGAAATCTAAAGTGAACACCAATACTCAACAACCCGCCAACAAATCCATGCCCCCCATCGCCATCGCCCTAGTCGCCTGCGGCGGAGGCGTTGTCGGCTATGACTACGCCACCTGGATGGAAGTATCGCCCCTAATCGGAGCCGGAATCGGCCTGGTGATCAGCGCCATTATGGTGAATATCTTAAATCACATCATGCGCGACCCAGAACGAAAGATCCGCGAGGGCTGCATCGGTCTCGGTGGATTCGCTGGCGTGATATTTGGCTTGACCGTCGCCACCGACAACAATGCGGAAGGGCTTGGCTTCCTTATTACAACGGCAATCTTTGGCGGTATAGGCGCAGGCCTAGGAAGCATGGCAGCCTCGCTGCTATCTTATGCCGCATTCCTACTACTTTTAGTGAGTCAGGGTCCCATAGGCTTTGCTATTCGCTCGGTGATACTGAATTCAAACTAGGCTATGAATAAGCTTAGCCACAGTGGACTTAACAGGCTTCGCATCGGATCTTTGTACTGGCAGGAATCACAATGAAAACGCCTAAGGTTAATAAACTAGGCTCCAGCAAACTAAACCTCTACCAACTCAAAGTCCTCTTCAGTGTGCTCTTCGCCCTGTGCAGTTGGTTTATAGCGCTCACTACGATGGTGATGGGCAGGAAGGCAAACCGCGCAAAGGCTGGGTCAAGGTGGGGCTGATTGAGGATCTGAGCATGCTCACTACGGAATCTGTTCAGTCCCAGGCGGCTGCTCTTAAAACAGTGTGGGCGGACAACTGGGGGACCATGATGGATGACAGAAATTCAGCGGATCAGATAGTAAGTGCGATTGATTCTACCCGGACAGAGCTAAAGCGGGTGTTGAAGTCGCTTGAATAAATGGAAGCTTTTACTAAAGGAGAAACAACATGACAGCAAAACCTATCCCAGATGGCTACAACACAGCTACCCCCTACCTAAGTATCTCAGGCGCTAAAGACGCAATAGAATTCTATAAACTCGCATTTGGAGCCACTGAGGTATTCCGCCTTAACACCCCAACCGGTGATATAGCCCACGCAGAAATCAAAATCGGTGATTCTCTAATTATGTTATCCGAGCCCTCCGAAGACAGCCCAATGCCAAGCCCTGACACACTGGGTGGGTCGACAGTTGCGATACATCTTTATGTAGAAGACGTGGATGCCATGTTTGAGCAAGCGATTGATGCCGGCGCTCTGGATATCAAGTCGGTAGAAGATCAGTTTTATGGCGACCGCATGGGCACATTGAAAGATCCATTTGGCCATATTTGGTTTATCAGCACCCACAAGGAAGACCTGACACCGGAAGAGATTCAGCATCGGGCTCAGGCTTTTTTTAGCAAATAGAATAGATGGCCAATATTTTGAGTCACAAACAGCAGGGCTTGTAAATCAATGAGTGATGATCGTAAAAAACTTATCTGCGCTTTGCTCAAAGGCATCGAGACTGGAGACGAGGCGGCAACTGTCGTTGTAAATCCCGATAAGTACATTCAGCATAATCCACAAACCCAGGAGGGCGGCGAAGGTCTAGCCGCCCTCTTTCAGCGCCTTTCAATAACCTCTCCCAAAGTAAACATTGTGCGTATTTTTTCAGATGGCGATTTCGTTTTTGGCCATACAGAATATGACTTTAGTAGCCGACGCATAGGTTTTGAAGTGTTCCGCTTTGAGGGCGATCAGACTGTCGAGCACTGGGACAATATTCAGCCTAGGTTGGGGCCGAATAAATCTGGTCACAGCATGGTGGATGGGCCTACACAGGTCTCTGATCTTGAATGTACAGAAACTAATCGCCAGCTTGTGCGGGGTTTTGTTGAAGAGGTTGTGCTTAATCATGACCTAGAGCGACTGGAGGCCTACTTCGGGCCCGAGGGGTTTATAGAGCACAGCCCTGAAGGGGAAGACAGCGTGAAGGAATTGAGGGTCCGATTATCTGCGACCACTGCCCAGGGTGATTTGATAGTTGATTATAAGAGGCTGCACCTAGTACTTGCCGAAGGGAATTTTATCCTTGCTATGAGCGAAGGTTTTAAGAATGATATCCACTCGTCTTTTTATGATCTCTTTCGTATATCTGATCTAAAGCTTGTTGAACACTGGGATACGACGGAAGCTATTCCACTGCAGTCCCAGTGGAAGAATGACAACGGTAAGTTTTAGTCTGCCGAGAAAATCATACCTGACCCAAGACAGACTTTTTCCTATACGCCTCCTTGAAAAAATAAAGGATCAGGATACAGGCCCAATAAGCCAAAGATTAACCGACAAATCAGTACCATTAAGAATGATACTAACGCCATTTTTATTCTCACTTTGACCACCTGGCGGCATTGATATTATTACCTTACTGGTGGTCTCATTTGGGTAATCGAGAGTATCCCAATTAATCGTCCACACAGGCGTATTCGTGATAAGGGTGCCGACAGCATAATAGGAGGTATTGGAGTTGCTGCTCTTATGTGACTCCCAAACCAGATTGCTATCATCAATAGTCAAACAGTCATGGTCACCATTATCGTACTCTACCGATGGAGCGGCGAACAATGTTCCATCACTGGCCAACGACCCAACCTGGTATAAAAGCTTGGTACTGGCAGTCGAAGCCCAGCCAAAAATGACTGTATTATTATTGTTGATGGAGACTGTTGGATGGGATCCCGCACTAAATTTATGCCCACCTTCCCAGGTAATTGTCCTGAGCCGAGGGTCTACAGTTCCCGACCTGTAATACAGATTTGTACTGTTTGTAGATGACCAGACTGCAACCACCCTATTGTTGTCATTAAGAGAAACATAAGGGTCGCCACCGCCATCAAATTCTATGCTCTCACCCCAAGAAATCGACCGACTTGATAGGTCAACGGCCCCCACTCGGCAAAACAGGTTATTGCTACCCGTGCTGGACCTGTGCACATCAACAACGACATTGCTGTTGTTAACCGCCAGTGAAGCCGCGTTTCCGCCATCGTATTGGGTCTGCTCTCCCCACTGCCAAGTTTGACCATCCGCGTCGGGTACGCCGACCCTGCAATATATATTTGTACTTGCGGTAGATGCCCAGCCAACAACAATTGTTGACTGATTATTCATGCTAACGGTGGGATGTGAACCGCCGCCGACAGCGTAAGTGGCGATGGATTTCATGGTGTATGTTGTGCTGGTGGTCATTTTAAACTCCCCTGTTTAATTAAATCCTACTCTGTTATTTTTGGACCTTTCTCATTTTTAGAGCGGATGACTTATGCCTTCGTTATGTAACATTACGCAGGGTTTGCTAAGCGCCGCACTGTAAGCGGTATCAAAGGCCGCATTTCACTGCTTGTCTTTCTCATCAAAACGAATAATCGAGAATGAGGTTTGGACTCTGATTACACACCCGCAGTATGTTAGCCGGCCCCTCAGTTGACTTTAGACTTGAAGGTATGGAATAGATTCTGCTGCGGTCGCAGCGGAAGAATGATTATTGTGAATTTTGATTTCACACCCGTCGATCAGCGGGTGGCCTAAGGATGGCCCAACTACCAATTGCGCTAGATCAAATAGTAGCTAATTTTCAAAGTACCGTAAGCAAATTTCTTGATCCGCCATAGTGACAACTTTATAGTCGAGAAAATTTTTCAGTCATTCGCAGATTCAAGCATCCCAAAGTAGCGGATTATGAGTCAGTTAATCATCGGTCTCGCAGTTCTGTTTTTTGTAATTCGAGTCTGACCTTGATTATTTTCGTATTTTTATGGTTTCTTTCGTGTATCTGATGTAAAGATTTTTGAACACTGGGATACGACGAAGGCTATTCCTCGCCGGTCGAAATGGAAAATTATAGGGTAAGTTTTTTCACGGGAGAAAATCATAACTTATAGAAATTTTTTTAAATAATACTAGAATAGTTTATAAGGTGTTTAAATGATGATTTACCAATATAGAAGATCGATAGATGGAACAAAAAATTTCGGTTACTTTATTGATCTGCTGAAAGATGGGAAAATGAAATTTGGCAAACCATCCGAATTTAATGATCCTTTTGATTGTTGCCCTTCAGTGATTCCTCATATATCCGGATCCACATTGCCAGATGCAGCCATTGATGAAGTGAACCGTTCAAGGCAATCCATAGTGTCTGCGATTTACGGCATTGCATGCTTTACCACTGACCCGGAAAAAATGTTGATGTGGAGTCATTATGGAAATCAGCATAGAAGTCTATGTGTTGGCTTCGACAGTGAAATACTGAATAAAAATATACCTTTAAATGACAGAGGGAACCCACTTTATGCAGGCATCGATAAGGTCCACTACACGAATGATCGACCCACCTTGCAATCTAATAATTATTTCAATAATAAGTCGTCATCTTGGGAATATGAAAATGAATTTAGAATTATTAGTCAGGAAAAACGTGGCTCGCCAAGTTGGGGGCCCGGCGTATTTTGTTTGCCCGTAAATTCTATAAAGGAAGTAATAATTGGTGCGCGAGTGATTCCAACTATGATCGAAAAAATTTCAGTTACGGTAAAACGATTAGCCCCAAATGTTAAGCTGAAAATAGCAGTTCCACATCCGACGAAATTTGATTTAAAAATTATCAGCATTAAGGACTTCCCAAATGTAGCAAGAAGCTCTGCGGTAGTATCTGGCGCTAATGATAACTGGCACCACACATAATACATTCACTTTAATGAATTGGTTTTTAAAAGCATTGGCGTTAGGAGAATATAGTGAATCAAACCATAGCAATAGCAAGCGATCACGCTGGTTTCGAGTACAAGGCCATTTTAAACGCGCATCTCGAATCTAAAGGTATCCAAGTTCAAGATTTCGGAACCTATTCTACCGAGCCGGTGGACTACCCCGACTTTGTCGGACCAGCAGCTGAAGCGGTTGCAAAAGACCCAAATACTCTTGGGATCATAATCGGCGGAAGTGGAAATGAAGAAATTGTCGCAAATCGACTCCGAGGAATCTGCTGTGCGGTAGTCTGGAGCGATCAGACTGCACGCCTATCCAAAGAACATGGCAATTGTAATATGATCGCTATTGGTCAGCGCCTGCTGAGCCAGGAAAAGGCTATCTCGATTGTGGATGCATGGCTTAGCGCTGACTTCAAAGGCGGACGACATCAGAAACGAATCGATAAAATTGACATAAAATAATATCAATTACCCCAAGGATAATTCAACCCGGACCTGCATTGCTTTTCAAAACGCCACTAAGCCTAAGTGCTCAACGAAGGGTTTGAAATCTTTATCCGAAAAAAGAAGCGGGAGTTTTTGCTCAATACAAAACGTTGCAATGATGACATCAGCGGTCTTACGAACAGTAATCCCCTTTTTCCTTAACGCTCTGAAATTATCAGCACTTTTAATCGCCATTTGGCTCCCAAGCATCTCGAAAATGGTGACGTCCTCAAAAAGACCTCGGGCGGCCTTATAATCCTTGTCATGCCTAAAGCCCTGCAACACTTCAGTTAGGATCAAATCACCTATAGCTACAGGCCCTTGACCCAATGTGCCATCAAGTTTGTCGGTTTGGATATTTACCACACCAGAGAAGTAATCTATCCACACACTAGAGTCCACTACAATCAAGATGCGCGCCTCATATCATCGAGATCACCGGTCCAATTTAGCTTGCCGCGAAAATTTCGAATATTTTCTTGCTTCTCTAATCTAATCAATGTCTTAAGCCCAAGCTCAACGACATCTTTCTTAGTCTTAAGGCCAGTCGCCTTTAAAACATCACTCATTAACTTATCGTCTATTTCAATGTTGGTTCGCATATTGAGTCTCGCTTGATCTATTCGTCATAATGTGTAGATATTATTGTTTGATACACACTAAAAGTCAATTAATTGAGGCTATCGAAACAACACCCATCAAATTGGCTGCTAATTAACTATCCCACACAGGTTTGCTTTTATCCGCCCAGCCCCTGAAAATACACCCATCAGTGCCTTCGGCACCGAACCAGCTGCTCAAACACCAGAGAATCCCTAAATGTCGATACATTGGTACCCCGGCCATATGCGCAAGGCCAGCAACGAGATGATCGAATCATTGCCATTGGTCAATCTGGTGATTGAGGTGCTCGACGCGAGAATTCCTTTCAGCAGCTCTAATCCGTTTATTCAGGATCTGGTCACTGAGAAGCCTTCGATCAAAATCCTCAACAAGTGCGATCTGGCCGATCCTGAGATCACCAAGGTGTGGCAGGAGTACTATGAACAGCAGGACAATACCAAGACCTTGGCGCTGGATCTGCAGCACTTTGATCCGGCTAAGCAGGTAATTGAGCTGATCAATACTCTCTGCCCGCAGAAAGAGGGGCGCAATACGCTGGTGATGGTTACCGGCATCCCCAATGTGGGCAAGTCTTCGCTGATCAACTGTCTCGCTGGCCGCCATATGGCTAAGACTGGTAATGAGCCTGCGGTGACTAAGGGGCAGCAGCGAATCAACCTGCGCAACGGCATTATGCTGTTGGATACGCCGGGAATCCTCTGGCCGAAGATCGAGAACCCTAATGGCAGCTATCGACTGGCGACTACTGGGGCGATTCGCAATACGGCAGTAAGCTACGAGGATGTGGCATTTTTTGCTGCAGAGTTCCTGTTGGAAAAATACCCTGAATTGCTACAGAAGCGCTTTAAATTTGAGACGCTGCCACGCAGCGAGATTGAGTTGCTGGAGATTATTGGCGCTCAACGAGGCTGTCTGCGCAGTCGCGGCCAGGTAGATCTGGAGCGGGTTTCGACGATTTTTGTCAATGAACTGCGGGCCGGAACTCTGGGTAATGTGAGCTTCGAGACGCCGGATATAATTGACGTTGAGATGCAGCAGGTTCAGGTGTTGAGAGCGGAGAAGGAAGAGCGCGAGAAGCTGCGCCTGGAAAAAGTCGCCGCGCGCCGTCGCAAGGCTAAAGCCAATCGAAAATAGCTTATAGCCTGTTAGAAACTTGGACCAATCTCAGTCTAAAGTTTATCCAAAAAGACTAACTGGGTTCAAATTTAAATGGAAACACTAGCCCTCTGCATCTTCCCTATGGATGCGTGATTTAGAACCCTAGAAGCCTTTACCTGTTTATGGCTGGCACCTCAGCTTATCTGTCCCCGATTGAGACAAAGAGCCGTATTCAATAGTTTTTTCTCATAGGCCCCGCCCAATAGCTCAGCTAGCTGTTATTTTTCAAGTCCCTTTATTAACCCCTTTATTAATATCCCTTATTAACTCTCCTTATTACGTACAGGAACGATTAACCCCTCCTTTTTTGCCGATAATTGCGCTGGCAGCATTGACGCAATTTAACAAGCATGTGTCGTGATATTCCAAACTGCAAGATATCCAGACTGATAATTTACTGGTCGCTGATTGCATTACTTTTGAAGTGTGAAAAACATCAATAACTCTCAGTGCTTGAAATAGGCTCAAGCCCGACGCAGTTTTTAAAGCGGGCTGAGAAGAGGGTAAGTGCTTAATCAAAAATACAATTACTAAAAAATAAGTTACCAAGGGGTTGAACAATGATAAAAAATAAAAAAGTGTCACTCGCAGTTAACGCAGCCACAGCTGTCCTAGCTTTAGTCGGTTCAGGCATCATCAGCGCCCAGGAGGAACAGCGTCAGTCGACCGTTTCACTGCTAATGGAAGAGGTGGTAGTCACGGCCCGGAAAACGAAAGAATCAATGCAAGATATCCCTGTAGCCATAAGCGCTATGAATTCCAAGCAGATTGATGCGCTAAAGATTCGCAGTGTTCATGACCTGTCGATCGGCATGCCCGGCGTATTGCTTGAAGATGTTGGCACCCAAAAGCATACCGCTAACTTCTCTATTCGCGGTGTTGGAATGAGAGGCTCGATCCCTTCCTTCGATCCGGCGGTAGGCCTATTTGTTGATGGCGTTTATATGGGATTGAATAACGGCGTCATGATGGACACATTCGACCTTGAAAGCGTTGAAGTATTGCGTGGCCCCCAAGGCACTCTGTTCGGACGTAACACCACAGGTGGTGCAGTGCTGGTTAACTCTAAAGCCCCCAGCGATGAGTTCGGCGCGAATATCAGAGTCGCCACAGACGGCAATCCGGATGGAGATGGCGGCCTGAATACCTATGTAATGGCTGCAGTCACCGGCCCACTGAGCGATACAGTGTCTGCGCGATTGGTGGCTTATCAGAACGAAGATGATGGTTGGTTCGTGAATGAATTTGATGGTCAAGATGCGGGTGGATCAGAAACTCAATTGCTGCGGACGTCAGTGTTGTGGACGCCGACCGACGATTTCGATCTGACTCTCCGCTATGAATATCAGGACACAGAGGGTGAGGGTCCTGTAAGCCAGAGCCATACCAACGGCGGCGGTGTATCCGGAGCACCTTTTAACTGGAGCCGAGACAGCCACCAGTTTTCAAACAATGAGCGAGGGTATCAAGAAGCCAACTTAGACTTTCTTACAGCCGAAGCTAACTGGGCGGTAGATCTTGGTGAGGGAACCGTCACCTACATCTTCGGTTGGAGAAATTACGAATTTGAAGGACAAGCCGATATTGATTCCCAGCCAATCTCCCTTTTTCACAGCACATCCGAGACTGAGTACGAGCAATTTAGTCACGAAATTCGCTACACAGGTAGTTTCGACAAGCTGAGAGTAACAACGGGCCTATCGCAATTTTCTAATGAACTGCACCACGGCGAAGCTCGGGATCTTTTGAATGGAGCCTTGACTCAACATGGCGGTGGCGTACAAGAGGTTGATTCGATTTCCTGGTTCGGCTCCCTCGATTATGTCCTGACTGAGCAGCTAACGCTCAACGCAGGTATTAACGTGACTCGTGAGGAAAAGGATGTAGACGTAGCCTCCCTGATTTTTAATCAAAACGCTCCTTGCAGCATTCTCGATGGAAACTGTCCTATTGATTTCGACGACAATAAGACTTGGACCAATGTGTCACCGCGCTTAGGCTTAAGCTACACCATGGATGAGGATACATTGTTATACGGACACTGGTCTCGCGGTTATCGTTCGGGCATGTACAACTTGCGCAATTCCAATACGGACGCGATCAACTTCGGACCAGGGCCAATTGACCCAGAACAAGTCGATAGCATCGAAATTGGTTTCAAAAAGGATCTGAATAACATCGGCCGAATCAATGGAGCCCTGTACTACACGGAGCTGCAAGACGCACAACGGGCCATCATTGAGTCCGACCCTAACTCAGGTATCGTACAAACATTCCGTAACGCAGGCGATATTGGAATTATCGGTGCCGAAGTCGAACTACAGATAGCCTTGAGCGACAATCTGCTTCTCAGCGCCAGCGCAGGCTACATTGATGCCCAATACGATTCGGTGGCCGGCGATCTGAATGGCGATACTGTTATCGATGGCCTCGATAAAGCGTTGGAAATCAGTTCCGTACCTGAATGGACATACTCAGTGGGTCTTCTGCACGAGATGCAACTTGATAACTGGAACCTAGCCTCCAGAGTCAGTTATGCCTATCGCGACAAGATTTACACATCTGACAATAACCTCGGTTTTGTCGACGATTGGGCGAATGTACAGGCGGGAGCAGATTTAATGTCGAAGGATGGTAGCTGGACATTAAGCCTATACGGCAAGAATTTGCTCAATGAGGTTGTCGTCGGTGGCGACACTGGACTGCCAAACAAGGTCGGCCCAGTGCCACTGGGTGGCACCTTCGCCCCGCTGCAAAAGGGACGGGTAATGGGTGTTCAGGTTGAGTACAACTTTAACTAAGTTAGGGTCTGGGGCCACCATGGCCCCAGACATATCCTAGCGTTTATTCCGCGGATACCTTCAGTACAGTGTTAATACTTTATTAATAACCTGCCGAAGATATTCGCGGTTCCGCTATCTACTAGCTCCGCCTTTTATTCGCTTCGCCCTTTACCAGCTCCGCCCTTTACCAGCTCCACCCTTTACCCGATCTACTACTCAGCATCCCCACCAATCACCAGTTCAACCACTCACTATTCATCATCCCCACAACCAGCAAGAGCATAAACCTTATGACCTACAAGTCACTGAGCCTAGACATTCAAGATAAAATTGCCCATGTGCAGTTTATCCGCCCCGATCAACTCAACACCATGAATACCGATTTCTGGATCGAGTTCCCCAAGGTAATACAGGAAATCAGCGACAAGGCGGCAGCACGCGTTATCGTTCTGTCATCTACTGGCAAACACTTTTGCGCCGGTATGGATCTCTCAGTTTTCACTTCGGGAATGGCAGAGGATTCTGCTGTGGCGCCCTGCCGAAAAAGTGAAAATCTACGCCGCTCTGCACTGCAGCTACAGGCCGTCTTCAATCTTTTGGAAACTGCACGCATGCCGGTTCTCGCCGCGACACAGGGCGCTTGCATCGGTGGCGCCGTGGATATGATCAGCGCCTGCGACAGCCGTTACTGTACCGAAGATGCTTTCTTCAGCATTGAAGAGACAAAGCTTGGAATGACAGCGGATCTAGGCACCCTGCAGCGTCTTCCCCACTTGATTCCACAGGGACTTATGCGCGAACTGGCCTATACCGGTCGAAAAATGTACGCGGATGAAGCCAAGACTGCGGGCTTAGTGAATGCGGTCTATGCAAACCATTCAGATCTACTCAACGGCGTGATGGATATCGCTGGTCAAATAGCAGCTCATTCCCCCCTCGCAGTCCATGGCTGTAAAGAAATGATCAACTACGCTCGCGATCACAGCGTAGCGGATAGCCTTAATGCCATAGCCTATTGGCAGAGCGGAATGTTTCGACCAGAGATCGATATGGCTGAGGCGTTCAAAGCCAAAATGGAAAAACGCGCTCCGATGTTTAGCGAGTTGTGTGAAGTGACCGGTCCTTTTGGATCCGTTGCCTAATTAGCGTCACGGCTATGCAAGGCACAGAAATTACTTTCCTAGTTTCTGTGCCACATATACCGCAACATCACGCAATTGCGAATCAGAAAGTATCTCTTTAAAAGAGGGCATTTGGCCTTTACCTTCGGTCGCCGTATAAGCAACAACATCAGACGAAGTGACGGCGGTTATGTTCGGACCAACACCATGACTGCCGCCACCGTCGTTGCCATGGCAGGCGGAACAATGGGTAGAATAAACGGTTTTACCCGCTTCAAGGTTAGCTTGCTCGACGGCGACACTGGGAATGGCATCAGAACCTGGCGCATTGCCCGGACCCATTTTTCCATCCAGAGAAAACAACCACACGCTGTCTCCTGAAGGGGTACCGGCAAATAGATTACCGGCGGAATAGACAACCACTTTTTGTTTACCTTTGTGCTCAAAGGTTGTGGCCGGTGCGTTGACGCCAGCACCGGTTTGAAAATTCCACAATAGATCACCGGTAGTAGAATCCAACGCCGTTAAGTCTCCGTCATTGCGTCCGACAAAGACTAAATCACCAGCAGTGTTAATAGAGCCACTCCAGCAACTGTCTTTCCAACGCTGACTCCAGACGACTTTATTAGTACTCATATCCATGGCAGAAAATACGCCGTTCAAGGGAATCGGTGTTCCACCGGATCGGCCATTGGTATATTTTTCGCCCGCCACAGGTTCCTGTTCGTGGGTTCTAACAAAAACGCCCATCAGGTCATTGGAGCATGTGTAAAGTAATCCGGCTCGCGGGTTGTAGGAACTGGGGGGCCAATTACCCCCGCCTATGCCACTGGGTTTCAGAACAACTTCTTCGTCCCAAAAGGGTGTGAAAATGCGGCCTTGGTTGACCAAGTTATAACCTTCAGGTGCAATATCAATGTATTGCGGCACAGTTGAATCGCCAATAGGAAAGGGCTGAGTGGGAGACGTAGCTTGACGTGCATCCTGGGCAACGGGCTTTTCTTCAATGCCAATTAAGGGCTCACCCGTGACACGGTCAAGAATATACACCCAACCGGTTTTGGCCAGATTCGCTAAGGCTTTACGCGGCTCGCCTTTATAATCAACATCAAACAGAACAACCGGGTTTGGCGCATCATAGTCCCAAATATCATGGTGAACTTGCTGGAAGTGCCAACGGTATTCACCCGTTTTGGCATCAACTGCAACAATGGATGCTGTATATAAATTGTCCCCAGGACGCACAGAACCATCGTAATCTGGGCCAGCATTACCGGTAGAGAAATACATCAAACCCAATTCTGGATCCACTGCTGGCGTCTGCCACACAGTACCGCCACCGAATTTCCAGGCATCCGTATCTTGCGGCCAGGTTTCAAAGCCTGGCTCACCGGGCCCAGGGACTGTATAAAAAGTCCAAATCAATTCGCCGGTATCGGCGTTATAGGCTTTCACCCGGCCCCGGGAACCAAACTCCGCACCGGCAAAACCAGTAATCACCATGCCGTCGTAATATAAAGGCGCGCTGGTAATGGTATAGCCTTCCTGCCAATTCTCTGCCTGCACAGACCACAGCTCTTTACCTGTTTTTTGCTCGAGGGCCATTAACTTTCCATCGAGTCGACCGAGAAATACCTTGCCATCACCCAGAGCAACACCGCGGCTCGTCCAACCACAGCAAACCGTATCAATTGTTCGATCAAGGTTAGCTTCATAGACCCAGAGGTGCTCGCCGGTGTCCACATCTAAGGCGAACACATCATCGGCCCCAGTAATAATAAAAATAACCCCTTCATACACAATGGGTTGCGCCTCACCGGAAAAGGGAGGCCCTACACCTGAACCATTTAAATGAGTACGCCATTCAGCTTTTACATCTTTTACATTGCTGCGGTTAATCTCTGTTAACTCCGAATAGCGCTGGTTATAGAGATTGCCGCCATTGGTTATCCAATTCTCCTTGGGTAACTCTGTCAATTGCTTGGCGGAAAACGCAGGAGCGTCCTCAGCACTGTGCGCCTGAGTCAGCATCAATACAGATAACAATAAAGAAGAAGGTAGTTGCCAGAATAGTTTCATTGGATAACTCAGGTTTGTTATGAAAGTGTTTTAATTAACAGTCACAGGTAAAGAGCTAATAGTTAACAGTTAAGAGCTAACAGCCGTAACCCTTGCCCTGTGGTTTTATCTGACTTAGACACAAACAAGAGGCCAGAGCTGGGGGGATTCGCTGTCCGTTACCAGCTGACCCAAGCGACGTGACCAGACCATTTCATTGCCAAACTCTTCACGCCAAGACCAGATTCTTCTGGTAAATCGGTGAAGCTCATATTCTTCAGTGAAACCAATCGCACCATGGACCTGGTGAGCAATTCGAATCACCTTTGCTCCCGAGATACCGGCTCGCACCTTTGCCGATGCAATAGCAATATTGGTACCGCTCGAGTCAAAGTTGTCTTTGACCAAGCTGAGGCTAGCCACATCTGCAGTGCAGGCTATGCTCGCCACCTCACCAGCCAAAGCTGCAAGGTGATGCTGTATGGCCTGAAACTTGGCTATTGGACGGCCAAACTGTTCACGGATATTGACGTAGTTAACACAGATTGCCAGGATCGCTTCAGAGGCTCCGGCGATTTGCTGACTGCGCACCACAGCACCAATATCGTCTATGGTTTTCTGCACATCAGAAAACTCTTCATCCGATAGGGCCAGTACTTTGGCCTTTTCGAAAACGCATTCACAACGGGGCTCGCCCGCCATACTATTTTCCACCGCCGACTGATTTCCCGAATTTTTAATCAATGCAATTCGCGAGCCGGTCGAGGTTTGTACCGGCAGCAGCAGGTATTCAGCATGGTTTACAAAAGTGGTGAGACTGCATCTTCCACTAACAGTCTCGTCACTATCTATAACCAGAGGTTCCCGCGCTGGCGCATTGGCAAAGATCACCAAAGCATCCGGCAGTTTCATCTTAGCTCGCATGGCGATAGCCGATGCAATTAGTGCCTCAGCTATGGGCAGGGGCGTGGCGTTACGCCCAGCCAATCGGGCGATAGTGAAGCCCTCCTCCGGAGGCAATTCCACTCCTCCCAGACTCTCGGGTAACCATGCCATCGGCAGTCCCATTTCCACTACCTGAGCCCACTCAGACGCGGGCCAGTGACCTTTTTCTACGGCCAAACATAATTCGTTACTGGAGATATTCCCCAATAATTTTGATACCGCATCTGCAAGCAGGGCATCTGTATTTGCAAGTCCCATCTTTAACTCCTAAACCAATCATCTCAAACGTGGCTGACGTGCATCATCTGTTTAATCCAGAGTAAAGCGTCACTCAACCACAGTGTTCAGCTGCTAACGCAAGCCCAATCCTCTAGCGATAATGCCGCGCAAGACTTCCGTAGTGCCGCCCTGAATAGTGAGCTTGGGAGCAATCTTCAGCATCCTATCGATAACGCGGCGAAGCTCGGGTTGATCAGCAAAATCGCTCTCGCCGCCGACAATACTTCTGACTCGCTCCGGCAAAGCCTGTTGCCATATAGTGCCCAGATCTTTGACCAGCGCCGACTCCACCATGGGTGCTTTACCCTGCTCAAGCATCATCGCGACTGACAGGGACATTTGACGGAAGCTATACAGGTCAGCAACCAAGGTTCCCAAGGCTTCCTGCAAATGAATCTTGGGATTCTGATGCACATAATCAGCCAGTGCTTGAAACACCGCGAAGGTCTCCAGAAAGCGTTCCGAGCCACTGCGCTCATAGGCCAGCTCTTTGCTCGCCTGTTTCCAGGCACCATTGATTTCACCCAAGGCATGGTCCGAGGGAATAATCACATTATCGAAATGCACCTCATTGAATTCGGAGTCTCCGGCCATATTTTTCACCGGTCGAACAGTAATCCCCGGCGTATTCATCGGCACTAAAAACTGAGTGAGTCCATGGCGACGATTATCCTCTGTGGCTTTCTCGGTGCGCATCAGAGCGATCATATAGTCGGCCTGACGGGCTCCACTGGTCCATAATTTGGTACCGTTTAGTGCCCAACCCTCGCTGGTTTTTTTCGCGGCAGCTTTTGCGGCGAATAGATCCGAGCCAGAATCCGGTTCACTTAATCCAATACAGAAGAACAATTCTCCAGCAATCATTTTTGGAATAAGGTCGTTTTTAATCTCTTCTGAGGCATAGCCTAATAGCATCGGGCCGGACTGCCGATCAGCAACCCAGTGCCCCCAGACCGGCGCGCCGGCGGCCAACATTTCTTCACAAACTATGTAGCGCTCGAGAAAGCTTTTTCCCCCACCGCCATACTGCTTGGGCCAAGTCATACCAATATAGCCTGCTTCACCACAGAGTCTGCTGAACTCCGGACTAAAGGCGCTCCCCATCTCAGACTTATTAGGGAGGTATTCTCTCTGCAGAAATTCTCGCACGCCCTCGCGTGTCGCTCGCAGATGATCCGGTAACTCAACTGCATCAAAATCTATGAATGTCTTCATCTTGCTCTCCGTTTTACTCTCCGTATTTCTACTCATTTAATATCGGTGCCACTGCACCTTTATTTTTTACGTGCTTTGCTTGTTACCTATTTTTTGTCATCGTTGATGAGCTTGTTGAAAGCTTGTCGAAATTAATGCCAGTCCTCAGATTTTTTAACCGCGGCAGAAAACGCATTCAATCCCCGCCAAAACATCCATGCCGCCATTGGCAACAGGACAGCTGAAATAAGCGATAGGGAGTGCATCAGCGCACCTTCATCAACAAATACAAAATCGGTGAGCACAGCAACCATGGTTGAGCCCAGTGCCAGCCCCAGCATATTGGTGGCAAACATATAGACAGCCGTCGCTTGGCCGCGCATCTGATTAGGCGTCACCATTTGAACTGCCGCGGCAGCAACACCCATATAGGACGCCTGAAAAAATACCGTGACGCTCAGCAGAGCCAATGCCATAACGTGGCTCGACATCTGTGGGGCGGCAATTGAGGTAGGAATAAGGGCAAGGGATAAAAACATAAGGACGCGCATATTCGAGTCGGCAAAATTACGTCTTTGAAAATATCCAACAAAGACTGGCCCGGAAAAAACCCCCAGCAGTCCTGAGAAAATAATCACCGATCCCACCAGCGAACCCGCATGGCTACGCTGCAATGAAAAATTGCGAATCAACATTTCGGTGAACCAAGACGAATAGCCCGCGCCCACAATAGCCAGTATCGAACAGCCCACAAATAGACTGATATACAGCTGTCGGTGTTCAACAAACATGAAGGCAAACACTTCTCGGATTTTCAGTGACGCTGGCTGACTGCCATCATCGGCTCGGATCATGCCTTTACGGGTGGGCTCTTTAATAAACAGAATCATAAAGGAGAGCAAGAATCCTGGTAGCCCCACGGAAACGAAGGTTGCCTGCCAAGCATTTACCGAGCCCAATAGGGGGAATGACAAATCAGGTATCGCATCATAGTAGTCGTATATGTAGCCACCCAGAACCAACGCCAGGCCTCCTCCGACATACAACCCGGCCTTATAAATGGCCATGGCTCGGGTCAGTTTTTCTCGGGTAAAGCTATCGGCAATCATCGAATAAGCTGCTGGAGATAACGCGGCCTCGCCTACACCAACACCCATTCTCATGACAAACAGCTGGCCAAAATTCTTCGCCATGCCACAACCGATGGTCATCAAACTCCAGCCAAAAACCCCTATAGCGACGATCAGTTTTCGGTTCTTGGTGTCTGTCAATCGCCCCAGAGGAATCGCCATCACACTGTAGAGAATTGCGAAGGCAGCGCCTTGCAGCAAACTGAACTGAAAATCACTTAGATCAAGATCTGCCTTAATTGGACCTACCAGCACACCAAGAACTTGGCGATCAATAAATGAAACGACATAGGCTAAAAACATCAAACCCAGAAGATAGTTTGCCTGGCCAGAGCTCGGGTATTCATCGGCTCGTGGCATGCCTTTAGCATCAGTTACTGATTGTGATTCCGACATATTATTTTTATTATCCTCGGGTGGATTGCCAACTCTGTTTTTTGTCTTCTATCAGCGCCCTGTAAACTCAGGCTCTCGCCTTTCGTGCATGGCCTTTATGGCTTCACGAAAATCTTTGGTTTTCATCTGTACCATTTGCAGTGCCTGCTCACGTTGATTGGCCTCGCGAACCTGCTCTGCCAAATCCATTCTCATCGTGGCTTTGGTATTCTGCACTGCCAGTGGCGCGCAGCTTGCAATCTCATTAGCCAGTTTAATTGCCGAGGCCAGCACCTCATCGCGCTCGACTAACTCGCTTAGCAGACCCATCTTCATAGCCTCGCCGCCGTTGATACGGCGAGCTGTGTAAAACAGTAATTCAGCATTGCTGACGCCGACTATTCGAGGCAGTGTTATCGACATTCCAAATCCCGGATGAATTCCGAGGCGGGTAAAGTTAGCGCTGAAAATTGTCTCAGGGCAGGCTATGCGAAAATCTGCCAGCAGGCTTAAGCCAAAACCGGCACCGATAGCCGCGCCCTGAACTGCCGCTACCATGGGTTTTTTGGTCTCAAACAATGTCATGGCAACGTTGTAGAAATTTGACAATACCTGATTGGGATCGATTCCTTCTGCCTGACCCGCCGAAAAATCTGCGCCGGCGCAGAATACCTTTCCGTCCGCCGCCAAAACAATGGCACGGCACTGGTCATCGGCATCCAAGGTTCTGAATGCCCATTGGAATTCCTCTAGGGCCTGCAAGCTAATAAAATTGTTAGGCGGACTGCTAAAAGTCACCAGGCCAACATTTCCGGACATTTCTAAGCTGACGTATTTTTGTTCTGACATGGCATTTCTCACAGATTAACGATTAATAATGTGTATTGAATAGTGGGTATTAAATAGTTTGTAGAAAATAAAAAGCAGAGATCATTTTTTATCGGACTGCCCAGTCTTGTCATAAATACTCACGACGCCAGATTCATGAAGACCCGAAATCTCCTTGTCGGACAATCCCGCCTGCCTGAGAACCTCAACTGTGTGCTCTCCCAACACTGGCGGGGGAGACTCAACATAGCCATTTTTTCCACCGGCGAGAAAACCCACACCGGGAACTGGGTATTCTCGACCTAGTTCCGGAATATCGATACTGTGAACAAAGCCTCTTTCGCTGGCATAAGGTAGGTCGAGCATCTCTGACATACCTCGAAGTTTGCCAGCCGGCACATCTGCTTGGTTTAGTTGAACTTCCCACTGCACAGCTGTCTTGGCTGCAAATGCCGCTGTCAGACTGCCGGAAATCAAATCCAGCACCTCAGTATTCTCGCGCCACTTGCGCACTTTAGGGTTCTCCCAAAGACCCTCTAACTGGAGAACCTTCAAGAGATTTTTTGCTTGAGTTGGGGTGTTGGCGGCAACCACCACAATTCCATCGGCAGCCTTGTAGGTTCCGGAAAATGGACTTCCCGAGAAGGAACGGTTGCCACGCAGGGCCACGGGCTCATCAGCAATGTGCTGCATGGCAAACACAGGCCCCATAATGGACATGGCCGAATCTAACATGGCAACATCCAGTATTTCGCCCTCTCCGGTACTGATCTGTTTGACGATGGCCGCAGAGATAGCAAAGGCCGCCATCAATCCGGTTAAATAGTCGATGGCCGGAAATCCAGCCATAACAGGGCCACTTTCCTCGGTTCCGGTGATCGACATTAAGCCGGACATGGCCTGAATAATATCATCATAAGCAGGTCGATCCTTCCAGCTACTGTCCTGTCCAAATCCACTGATCGAACAATAAATAAGATGTGGATTTGCCTCAGTTAAGGTCTTCGCATCCAGGCCATATTTTTTTAGAACGCCGGGGCGGAAATTCTCGATCACCACATCCGCATTCGCGATAAGCTTGCGGGCAAGGTCCTGACCTTCTTTACTGCTCAGATCTATTGCAACAGAGCGCTTATTGGAATTCGCGGCTATAAATCCCGCCCCCATCCCTTTGGCCAGACGATCGGGATCTGAGTCAATGACTCGAGGTAAGTCAACTGCAGCCGGATTTTCGATACGCGTAATGTCTGCGCCAAGTAACCCAAGCTGATAGGCACAATAGGGCCCAGCCAACACATGGGTCAGGTCGACTATTTTTACACCGTCAAGCAATTTGGACATTGGTATTATCTCGCTGCAGGTTTTATCTGATGGGCCCCAGTGCGTGCAGATGGCGCTACGCATGGATGGTCCCGTATTGGCATTTAGAGTAGCTTGAAAGGCAGGGCTCAATTTGGCATTATGCGTCAACGACTAGTCAAATTACGCCAATAAGGGGTGCGATATAGACTCGGTCGAATCTGACAACAGGAGGCCGTTTTGAGTGCTAGCGTATTGGGAACCTATTTGGCGGGTACAGCTGAACTCTATGAGGGGCTAGGCGGCAATGTCAGTCAGTTACTGGCAGAAACTGGGTGCCCTGGGAACATACTCTATGGCACGACAGAGTTGGTGCCCTACAGCTATTGTGCCTACCTGTTAGAGGTCGCCGCGCGACAACTAGATCGGGCGGATTTTGCTCTACTCCTTACCGAGAAACGCAAGGAAATCGGTTACAACCGTGAGACTGTTCTCTATGGCCGCGCGGCGAAAACCTTTAAACAGACAATTGAGGGTGTTCGCAATCATGTGCGAGCCCGGGCGCTTGGAATGCAGTATTCCCTCGAGACATGGGCCAACGTGACAAGCTTTTCACGCTCTCTGGATACCCAAGAAAGCACCCGCTATCCTCAGGGCAGCATTCTCTTTTTTGCCTCACTTCACAGCATGCTAAAAGACGTGACCGACAACAAATGGCAGCCTTCAAGCATCACATTTACATTTAAAGACAGCGGCTATGAAGCCTCTTTGAGAAAGTACTTTGGCTGCCCGATTCAATTTGACGGCGAGCAGGATGCGATATTTTTTCCCAGCCAGTTTCTTGACCACGAGCTGCCTGCTCGAGACGACAGTGCCCATGAGCTGCTGTCGGAATACCTCACAAGTTTGCACCTAGATGATAAGCCCGACTTTCAGGCAACGGTTAAATTGATGATTCAAAAAAACCTCGCATTAGGAAGGTCTGACATTGAAGCATTGGCCCTGAGACTGCCCTATAAAACACGAACCATTCAACGCAAGCTCAAAGAAATGGGAACCAGCTATAGCGAAGTGCTCAACGAGAGTCGCTTTGAAATAGCGGAAAATCTAATGACGAACAGTGATAACCCTTTTACCTATATCGCCCAGAGGCTATGTTTTCACGATCTAAGTGCGTTTTCAAAAGCCTTCAAAAAGAAATATGGGGTATCAGCCCGGGAGTGGAAAAGCGCACATCAGCAACACAGATAAAGTCGTGACTATTATAAAATATTGAGAAAACGTTCTTGGTCTCAATCTATCTAAAAAGGCGCCAAAGGTGCGCCTAAGATTTAAATAGCTTTTTAAACAGGCTTGGCAGACTACGCGTACTGCCCCGCCGCATAACCTGAAGCCCAGGCCCACTGGAAATTGTAGCCTCCCAGATGGCCAGTCACATCCACTACTTCACCGACAAAATACAGCCCCGGCTGGGTTTTGCATTCCATAGTTTTTGACGACAGCTGATCGGTATCTACGCCGCAGAGGGTAACTTCTGCTGTGCGATAACCTTCGGTGCCTGAGGGCTTTAACTGCCAATCCGAGAGCTGCTGAGCAACTGCCAATAATTGTGCATCGGGAATTTCTGCCATGGCGGTTTCGGCGTATTTGGGCCAATGCAGTGTTTGCAAAGCCAACACCAGACCTTTTGAGAGATGATGGGATAGCAGGTTGCGCAACAAACTTTTGGCGCTGCTTTTCTTGTATCCCAGCAACAGTTCCCGAGCATCTTCATCGGGGAGTAGATTCACTGCGATGCTCTGTCCCGGTTTCCAGTAGCTAGATAACTGCAGTGCGGCAGGACCGCTAATACCCCTATGGGTAAAGAGCATATTCTCGCGGAAGCTGATGCCGTTGACCGACATATCTACATCCACTGCCAACCCGGATAAGGTTTCTGAAATCTGCTTGATGCCGTCACTAAAGGTAAAGGGCACTAGGCCCGCAGTGCGCGGCAGTAGGCTCAAGCCAAACTGTTCAGCGATCTCATAACCCAAGCCGCTGGCACCCATGGTGGGGATCGACAGACCGCCGGTGGCGATCACCAGCGACTTGCAGTGGTACTGACCGGTGGAGGTTTGCAGGCTGTAGCCCTGTTTTCGTTTAGCCTCTGCATCACCCTCTGCATCACCCTCTGCATCACCCTCGGCATCACCAACTTGAGCAGCAGCCTTAACAGTCTTGATCTCACATTTGGTTTTAATCACCACACCGGCCCGCTGACATTCCTCCAGCAACATGGCGAGAATATCCTTGGCCGACTCGTCACAAAACAGTTCGCCGTGTTTGCGCTCGTGATAGGCGATGCCATGGCTCTCTACCAGTTCAATAAACTGCCATTGGTTGTAGCGGTTCAGTGCTGAGATACAAAAGTGCGGGTTATTGCAGAGATAGTTTTCGGGAGTGATGTCGAGGTTGGTAAAGTTGCAGCGACCACCCCCAGACATAAGAATTTTTTTGCCGACTTTGTTGCTGCTGTCGAGGACTAATACGGACTGGCCGCGCTGAGCTGCGGTAAAAGCACAGAAGAGTCCAGCAGCGCCGCCGCCAATAATAATCACATCTGTAATTTTCATTTTTGCTCGTCAGCGGTTAAGGCATTCCAGCGCGCTGCAACGGTCTCGCGACCCATGCTTTCTAAGAGGGCAATATTGCGCTCGGGAATCTGCTGGGGCATATCAACATTTTCCAGTGCGGCGGTGACCATCTCTTCGCGTAAAAAATGAATCAGTGGATAAGGCGAACGATTACTAAAGTGACTGGCGCTGTCTTTGTCTTCGCCTTCAAATAGATATTGGGGATGGAAACTGGCCAGCTGAATAGTGCCATCGAGACCCAGCTCTTCCAACATGGCTTCGGCGTCGCCGAGAAAGTCCAAGTAGTCTTCGAAGGTTTGCAGTGTGTTGGGCATCACTAACAGGCTCGTGGCAATCTCTCCCTCGCTGCTCTGCTGAATCAAATCCAGCTCTGAGAGAAAGGCATAGTGCAGTTGCTCAATATTATTGGCCTCACAGACGTTGATACGCAGGGCCGGATCGGCGATCAATGGGCGGGCAAAAGGGCAGAGATTGAGCTCGACAATAAAGCTCTGTAACCAGGCGCGGATATGTTTTTCAACTAGACTAGATTCAACCACAGACATATTTTTTAAGCGCTTATAAAAGCGTCCTTTTGTGCAGGCTTTTGGGTCGGCCATTTAGGCGACTTTTTAGTCGGCAATCACCCGCCAGAAAAAACGCGATTATAGGCCTATTTTAGTGCAAAAGATGCTTTGCGTTTTTTAACTTTAGGAGTACTGTGGCGAAAATTTCAACAGCCCCTTAATTGGACAAATTCGCCCATGCCTATACGTACTATGATCAACCTCTGGCCCCTGTTTATCGGACTGGCTCTGATCGGCCTCGCCGTGGGCGTGCAGAACAGTTTACTGGGTATTCGCGCGGAACTTGAGGGCTTTGATGACTTTCTTATCGCCCTGCTAATGTCCTGTTATTTTGCTGGCTTTATGATCGGCTCACGACTGACCCCAGCGCTAATTGAGCGAGTCGGGCATATCCGTATTTTTGCCGCACTCTCCGCAGTGGCCTCGGTCACCATTCTGGTTCACGCTATCTATGTCGAGCCATGGGCCTGGGCACTGATGCGACTGCTCACCGGATTTGCCTTCTCGACCATTTTCGTGGTCTCCGAGAGCTGGCTCAATCAGGCCTCGAGCAACACCAACCGCGGACAGATACTGGCTATTTATACTGCCATTCTGCTGTCGGGTATTTGCGCTGGGCAGTTTATGCTCAACCTCGCCAGCCCCGGTGGTTTTGAACTGTTTATCTTAATCTCGGTGATGGTGAGTGTTGCCGCAGTGCCGATTCTACTCTCGGTTATCGCCACCCCGCCACCGGACGAAACTGAGCGCGTCAGCATAGGTCACCTCTGGCATCGAACGCCCATGGGCGTGATGGGCATTGTCCTGTCGCAATGGGTGTCGAGTATTCTCTTTGGTATGGGTGCGGTGTATGCCACTAAACTCGGCTTTACTATTGCTCAAGTGGCCAACTTTATGGGCGCGATGATGGCCGGCGGCATGCTGTTTCCCTGGCCACTAGGCAAACTCTCCGACGCTATAGATCGGCGCTGGGTCATCGGCTTTTCCTGCTTGGCAGCTGTGGTCGTGGCGATCATTCTTAGCTTTGAGACACAGGCTTCTGGGAAGCTTTATTTCCTGACGTTTTTGTTTGGTGGCTTTTCGCTGTCGCTTTACTCCTTGGTGGTTGCACTCACCAACGACCACCTGCGCCCGAGAGAAATTATTCCCGCCAGCGGCACTGTGATTTTGATCGCCGGTTTGACCTCGGTGACTGGACCTATAACGGCGATATTTTGGCTCGAGATCTTTGGCTTGCAGTCGTTCTTTATTCTGCTCGCTTCCTGCCTATTGTTACTTGGCAGCATCAGTATCTGGCGCGTACTCACTATTGCTCCACTGCCCGCCGAGTACAAGGTTCAGAGTACCTTGCAGGCGGCGACTGTGCCTGTGGGTACCATATTGCATGTTGAGGAAGAGATTCCTGCTAGTGACGATTTAGAGGCCGCTTAGGGGCTAACTGCTCGAGATTAGGCCCGTGCAATTCTGCAGTCTCCCCACCGCCAGAACAGTTTGCCAATTGCAACTGTTCTGGCGGTCTATGCGTGCCCCTAAAAAGCGCGCACAATAGGGTTAATTGATCGCCCTCTAAAGCGGCAACGTAAACTCTTAACAAGAATAAAAATAATAAGAGGGAACCATCCAAAATGTCACTGACTCCCAAACTATTCGGCGCCCCATTAATAGCCGCCCTGGCACTGCTGACCACAGGCTGTGCTGAGAAATTTCCAATCGCCGATTATCAAAGTCTCGGCGACAAATACAATGTAGTGATTGAGCGAGATATCCGCGGTGTGCCCCATGTGATTGGCGAGCGCGATGTGGATGCTGCCTTCGGCTTTGCCTATGCCCAGGCCGAGGACAATTGGGAGTTGGTTTACGACACTATCGATTTTTATCGCGGCACCGCGGCCAAGACCAAGGGACCCGACTCTGCAATCACCGATTTTTTAGTCAAGTGGCTGGGTATCTGGGAGGACATTGATGCCCACTACGAGACCGAGCTATCCCCTGAGATTCGCGCCTATATCGAAGCCTATGCCGATGGCCTAAATTATTATGCTGCCATCAACCCAGAGCGGGCCGTGGCCGAGCTGCCGATTACAGGCAAAGATATTATCGCCGGCTATATGTTCCGCCATATCCTCTTCTACGGCTTTGACGGCGTCTTAAAGGAAGTCATGAGCAGTGAGCGCCAACAGCCCATCAGCACCGCCAACGGCGTTATCTATAACGGTTTACCTGTAGGCTCCAATGCCTCAGCCATTTCCCCGGCCAACAGCACTGATGGGGCGACACGTTTAGCCATCAACTCCCACCAGCCAGCGACAGGTCCGGTGGCATGGTATGAGGCACATATACAAAGCGGTGAAGGCTTAAATGCCATGGGAGGATTATTTCCCGGCAGCGCCACTATTGGCGTTGGCTTTAACGAGAATATTGCCTGGGGTGCCACGGTTAACAAACCGGATCTGGTGGATGTCTATGTGCTGGATATAGATCCTGAAGATCCATTGCGCTATCGCATGGATGGCAAGTGGCACGACCTTGAAGCCACCGAGCTAGAGATTAAGGTAAAGTTATGGGGTTTCCTACCCTGGACTGCCACCGAGCTAGGTCTGCGCTCAGCCCATGGTCCGGTGCTGCAAACTGACCATGGCACCTATGCCATTCGCTATGCGGGCATGGGCAAGATGCGTCAAGTAGAGCAGTGGCTGGCCATGAACAAAGCGCAAAACCTCGAGCAGTGGCGCGATGCTCTGCGCATCCACAGCTTTGCCAGCTTTAACTTTGTCTACGCCGATCGCGACAGCAATATTATGTTTGTGCACAACTCCCTGACCCCAGTGCGGGTTGCCGGTTACGACTGGAGCCAATATCTGCCAGGCGATGACAGCAGCCTGATCTGGCAGGACTATATGCCCTTCGATAAGCTGCCCCAGGTGATTAATCCTGAGTCTGGCTGGATTCACAGCGCCAATCAGAGCCCGTTCTTTATTACCGCAGAAGGCAGCAATCCGAAGATAGCCGACTATCGTCTGGAGGATGGCTTCCCCACACGCATGACCAATCGCGCAGTGCGTGGCTTGGAGATGTTTGCCGAACTGAGCCCGATCTCTGAACAAGAGTTCTCGCAGATTAAACACGACAAAAAATACAGCCCAAACTCCCGGGCCGCACATTTCCTGCAGGGCGCAATCGATCTACCTCTGGCTGATTCTGCCGAGCAGTCCTATGTCGATGCCCAAGCAACGATTCGCGACTGGGATCTATCGACTGATGTAGAAAACCGCGGCGCTGCTATGTCCACCTGTGTGATCGGTACCGAATGGCTGGCCGAGCAAAAGGGCGAGCCGACACCTGATGTGGCGGAAGCCTTCTATGGCTGTGCCGACCGACTGATGACAGCCACAGGTCGTATAGATCCACTTTGGGGTGATGTTAACCGCCATGTGCGCGGCGACCTCAACCTGCCAGTCGGTGGCGGGCCAGATACCTTGCGGGCTATTTATGCTCTGGGCATGGAGGAGGATGGCTATCAAACTAATATAGCGGGCGACGGGCTCTATTATTTTGTCTCTTGGGACACGCAAGGCGTTCAGAAGATTCGTGGCGTGCATCAGTTTGGTTCAGCGACACTGGATACTGAGTCGCCCCACTACTCCGATCAGACCGAGGACTATGCCGCTGAGATACTCCATGACCCGCTATTTGATCCGGAGCTGCGTAAGGACAAAATCACTCGGCGCTACCGACCTGGCGAATAAGCCTGAAAACCCTTCCTAGAACATAGGTGCATTCAATAAATAACTGCCCCTCGGCTATGGTCGAGGGTACAATTCCCAGCATCTAAATTAATGCTTAATAATAAGAAGAACTCTATGAGCAACCTTTTCAACCCTTTAACACTGACCTCTGGTGCAACCCTCAAAAACCGTTTTATTCTAGCACCCCTGACCAACTCCCAGAGCCATGTAGACGGCACCCTCTCTGAGGAGGAATATCACTGGCTGACCAAGCGCGCCGAGGGCGGTTTTTCCTTAACTATGACCTGCGCCGCGCACGTTCAGGCTGTAGGGCAAGGGTTTCCGGGCCAGCTGGGTATTTTTTCCGACGACCATCTCGAGGGTCTCACCCGTCTTGCGGATGGCATTAAACAGCATGACAGTGTCTCCCTAGTACAACTGCACCACGCTGGTATGCGCTCACCTGCTGAATTGATTGGTGAGTCACCGGTGTGCCCATCGGTCAACGAAAAGACTGGTGCCCGAGGCATGACCACCGAAGAAGTCGAGCAACTCGGTGAAGACTTTATTGCCGCCGCCGAGCGCGCTGAAAAAGCCGGCTTTGAGGGTGTCGAACTGCACGGCGCTCACGGCTATATTCTGGCGCAATTTTTAAGTGGCACCATCAATCAACGGGAAGACCAGTACGGCGGTAGCCTTGAAAATCGCGGCCGACTTATTCGCGATATTATCGACGGTGTACGAGCACGCTGCAGCCCCGGGTTTATTCTCGGCCTGCGCCTGTCGCCAGAACGCTTTGATGTGGAGCTCGCCGACATGCTCGCCTTCACTCAAACAATTCTCAATGATGGCAAAATTGATTTTCTCGATATGTCCCTGTGGGACGTATTTAAAGAGCCTGTAGAAGAAGAGTTTAAGGGCCGCACGCTGCTGTCCTATTTCACCGACCTCGAGCGCGGCGATATTGCCCTGGGCATAGCGGGTAAGCTGCGCACTCCAGAAGAGATCCGTCAGGCCATGGCAGCCGACATCGACTTTATCCTCCTCGGTCGCGCCGCTATTTTGCACCACGACTACCCATTGCAGATGCAAGCCGATGCCGATTTTAAGCCTGTGGCCAACCCGGTGTCGCCAGAGCATTTACGCAGTGAAGGCCTGAGTGAAACCTTTGTTGAGTACATGAAAAACTGGAAGGGTTTTGTCGCTGAGTGACAGAATAGTGAAATAAATAAATGCAATTAAATTGGTTGGATAAAGAAACCCCTACACCCGCAGCTCTATCGGCTGGCTTTCCGGAAAAAATGGTCTTGCTCGATCTCGAGACCACCGGGGGCAAGGCGACTCATCACCGGATTATTGAAATTGGTCTGGTGATCGTCGAGCAGGGTGCAGTGATTGAGCGCTGGCAGTCATTTATCGACCCAGAAACCATGCTGCCACCGTTTATTCAAAAGCTTACAGGCATAGCCCCAAGCATGTTGCGGGGCGCACCGCTGTTTTCTCAGGTGGCGGATAAACTCCTCGCCTATCTGGATGGCCGTACATTGGTTGCCCACAATGCGCGCTTTGATTACAGCTTTCTTAAACAAGAATTTGAGCGAATCGGTGTCAGCTACAACACCGCGCCCCTGTGCTCGGTAAAATTTAGCCGCAGCCTCTACCCGCAGTTTAAACGTCACGGCCTGGATCAAATTATTCAGCGCTTTCAGCTGCCCATTGAAAATCGCCATCGGGCAATGGATGACGCGGAAATGATCCAGCGTTTTTTCCTTAAATCCTCGGCGCTGTTTTCTGACGAGGAGATCAGTGCCACCTGCACTAGTCTACTAAAAAATCCCGCGCTGCCACCATTACTCAAAGCCAGCGCGCTGAAGAAACTCCCCGCCTCCGCTGGGGTGTATTATTTTTATGATGCCAATGGCGCGCTGCTCTACGTGGGCAAGAGCGTTAATATTCGCACGCGAGTGATGAGCCATTTTTCCGGAGATCACAGCAACCCCAAAGATTTGCAGATCAATAATAAGTTGGCTTATATAGAGTTTGATAAAACGCCCACTGATTTGGGCGCTCAGATTCGCGAGAGCAATCAGATCAAAGCGCTGCACCCGCTGTATAACCGCCGTCTGCGCAAAACTAAAAAGCTCTATCAATATCGCTGCGACGAAGACAGCAATGGCTATCAGCGCATTGCCATCGAAGCGGTGGAATTGGACACGGCCAACGAATCAGATAGCGCCGAAGAGCGCTTTGGATTATTTCGCTCGCCGCGTCAGGCATCCAAGCAGATCGAAAAGCTCGCCGACCATTATTTTCTCTGTCATAAATTGCTCGGGCTGGAATCTGCTAATACCACCGCCACGAACACCGCCAATCAAAAACCCTGCTTTCGCGCCCAGCTAAAAAAATGTTTTGGCGCCTGTCACGGTGCTGAAAGCCCGGAGAACTACAACGAGCGAGTCAGTGCCGCGCTGAAAACCTACCAGCTGAAAATGTGGCCTTATCCCGGTCCGATTTTGATTGAAGAGCGGGATATGCAGGATCTAGAACATGTCGCCTTTCATGTGGTTCACAACTGGCGCTATATGGCCAAGCTGACCCTGATCGAAGATCTCTATGATCAGGGTTACCAACTGGCGGATACTCGTCATAAGATGGATCAGAGTGGGCAGGTCAATGACCGCGACCAGCAAATAGCCACCCCCAGCGATGACCGCTTTGATCTGGATATTTACTTTATCCTGGTGCGCTTTTTAGTCGACGCGGAAAAAATGAAGATGAACAACCTAAAAATTTGGCCCCTCACCTCCTGCTGAAATTTATTTAGCGGTGAGTTTTTTCTGCAGTGCCATGGTCTCTTTAGTGGCCGCAAAAACACTCATCGAAGGATTGGCTTGACCGGTGCGTCCGAGGGCGTCGATCTGACTGTAATACCAGTACTGAGTGGCAAAGGCAGCCATCGCACGCAGTGGTTTCCAACCCTGTAAAAACGACAGCCATGAAGGAAATAGCGAGAGGCCATTTTCGTAGCGGGGCAGCTCTGCCAAACCATTAACCAGCTGATTGGGTGCATCGGTCATCACACACATGGGCCGCCCAAGACCAATTAGATCCGCACCGCCACTATCCAGTGCCTGCTGCATAGCCAAGGCCTGACGAAAGCCGCCAGTAACCATAAGGGGCACCGAGACATGCTTGCGCATGGCCAACGCAAAGTCGACAAAATAGGCTTCGCGAACCATGGTAGATTCGGCCACCTCTTGTTTTTCTTCCGCCTCCATACCTTCCAGACCTAGCAATTTGGGCTGCTCGTAAGTGCCTCCGGATATTTCGATAAGATCGACACCGGCCTGCTCCAACCAGGCAACCACCTGCAAGCTCTCTTCAAAATCAAAGCCGCCTTTCTGAAAGTCGGCGCTGTTAAGTTTTACTGCCACGGGGAAATCTGGGCCCACTGCTGCGCGAACAGCAGCCACCGAATCTAACAGTGCCCGGGCGCGGTTGGCGAGACTGCCTCCATAGTCGTCAGTACGCTGATTGCTCCGCGGGCTGAGAAATTGCGAGAGCAGGTAACCATGTGCTGCGTGGAGCTGAACCCCGGTAAAGCCAGCGTCTTTTACCGCCGCCGCGCAAACTGCAAAGCGGCGCACGATCTCTTCGATCTCAGCAATCGTTAAAGCCACTGGCTCACCAAACTGACCACCGGGTAAACCCAACTTTACTGCAGAGGGGGCCTTAGGATTAGGGTTAACATTTTTCTGTGTCTGGCGACCCGCATGACTAATTTGCGCCCAAAACTGGTTGCCATTGCGCGTTGCGGCTTTAGCCCAGCGAGACAGTGCTGCATGCATTTCAGGACTGGGTGGGCAGTCAATCACCACATTGCCCGGGCGCTCAAGATGATCCCGATCGATCTGAATATTCCCTGACAGCAACATTCCAGAACCCCCATCACTCCAAATACCATAGAGGGTTTCCAGTTCGATTCCTGGCACACCATCGGTGCCCGCCAGCCCCTCGGTCATAGCAGCTTTGGCAAAGCGATTGGGAATGGTTGCGCCGCAGGGAAGGCTTAGGCTGTCAGTAAAATTAATGTTCATGGCGTTTAGGCTCTTATTGTTGTTTTAATTATTAGCCTGTAATACTAGCTTGAAGTGGCCTGTCCGGCTAGTCACTGATTGAGCCATTTAATTTACCCGCAGTGCTATAGTCACTGTCTAAAATAGTCGCTGTTTAAAATAGCCCGTTCCCAAGATCACTGATAAAGCAGTGACAGCTTTATCTCTATTAAGGTAACAAATGAATTACTCCTACTACGAAGAACTCGCCAAGACCACCAATGAACTAACAGTTGACGACAGCTGGGGCCAGGGACGCAGCGTCTTTGGCGGCCTGACTACGGCCATGGTACTAACCTATATAGAAGCCCAGACCGGTCTTAAAGACTGCGACCTGCGCACCATCAATATTCATTTCTGTGGCGCGGCCACTGAAGGCGAACTCTGTGAGCTAAAGGTTAAAATACTCTCCGAAGGACGATCGGTGATTCAGGTTGAAGGTCAGCTGCTGCAAGGCGGCGCCGTAAAAACTCAGGTGATTGCCTGCTTTGGTCGCCAGCGCGTTTCCGGTATTCGTCTCAATCAACCGCCAATGCTATTTGAAAAAACGCCAGAAGAAGCCATGAAAATGCCCTTTATAAAAGGCGTAGCGCCGGGCTTCGTAGAATATTTAGACACCCGATTTACCAGCGCGGCCATGCCTTACAGCGGTAGCAATGAGGCTGTAATAAGTGGCTGGATACGTTTTAATGACCGCCCAGAGATCTTCTCCGACAGCGCCATCTTGGCACTAATTGATGCCTGGCCACCGGCAGTGATGCCGATGTTAAGCCAGCCGGCACCGACCAGCTCGATCACTTGGAATGTGGAATTTATACAGCCCCGAACAGAGCTGGCAGCGGACGATTATCTCTATTACCACTGTGAGGTAGTGCAGGCAGATTGCGGCTATGCCCACACTGAAGGTAAGATTTATCACCCCAATGGTGAGCTGCTGGCGCTGAGCCGACAGCTTGTTGGGGTTTATGACAAACCCAAGAAATAGAACTCTATAAAACTAATAATAAGACTTAGATAAGGATTTATCATGAGCAGACATATTCTCGACAGTGCAAAGATCCACCCGGCCATACAGGATAGCGTGGCAACCAAGAATCTGGATATTGTTTTAGAAGTGCAGCAGGCGATTGCCAAGAATAAAATCGTAGTAGTGGGCATGGCGCAAAATCCTGCCCCGAAAAGGGCTCGCAAAACCCTAGATGCTATGGGTGCTGAGCATGCCTATTTGGAATACGGAAGTTACTTTTCTCTATGGTATAGACGCAATGCCCTAAAGATGTGGACTGGCTGGCCGTCTTTTCCGATGATCTTTGTGGACGGTGTTTTAATCGGCGGCAACAGTGACTTAAATGCGCTGATTGAGAGTGGCGAGTTTGCCAAGATGCTCGGCAAATAATGACTCGTTAATCAATATTTTTACCTATTAAACTAGACCGGATCAGCCCTGATCCGATCTATGTTCTCCCTATCTAATCCATACCTTCCCTACTTAACCGTTATTTCAATCACTTCAGAAAGTACCGGTGGGTTGTGGGGAATGTGCGCATAGTTACCCAGCAACAGCTGCAGACTATGTGTTCCCGGCGCTAACATCAGGGTTGTCTCAGTCTGCCCCTTACCAAAGTGACGAATATTCTCCGACGCTGGCAACGGCATGGTCATATCGGGCATCTGCTCAACATCGATCAGCAGATGGTGATGGCCTGAATTAGGCGTATCTGTGCCTGCAGGTGCCACCAACATTCCCTCAATGCCAAAAACCACTTTCACCTCACCGCTGCTAAATATCTGACCGTCGGCAGGCTTAATAAAGGAGACCTGAGCATTTGCTGCTGCGGGTGCAGCATGCATGCTGCTATGGTCCTGTTCATGATGCTCATGGGCACCTTTCTCGCCGGGCAAATGTCCGCCTGCAACAGCCGTGAGCGAAAAAACAGCCGTGAGCGAAAAGATTGCCGACGTAGCCAACAACAGAGTCTTTGAAAAACCTAAAACCTTCAACATAATATATTCCTAGAATGTAAATTTGATGGCTGCTATTGCCGTCGCCATTTCAGTTTTTGACTATGGCATAATGGCAATAGAAGAAAAACATCTTATCCACTTAAAGAGATAAGAGTAATAATAAAAATCAGGCCGCAGTATGGCGCTTTTGTTATCAACAGCATTTCGCGAAAATCTGATCAAGCAGGTTTACCGGCTACTATTGCTCGGCACTTTGGGATTTTGCAGCGCTGCTGTAACAGAAAGCCCGCAACTAGAAGCCCCACCGACTATAACACTCTCGCCAGGCTGCCCCGCAAGCTTTATGCTTAGCGACGACAATCAATGCCTACTGCGCAATCTCTATCAACTTTATGACTCATTGGGCGACCATGGTATCGGCGGGCTAAAAACCGCCCTGCCAGCCCATCGCGATGGTTTTAGTCCACAGCAAATTGATCTTGGTCGGCTACTGTTTTTCGACCCCGTTCTATCAGCCGACCAATCAGTCTCCTGCGCTAACTGCCACAATCCCAGCCAGGGCTTTAGCGACGGTCTCGGGCGCAGCGTTGGCATTCATGGCCAGCAGGGTACTCGCTCTGCACCGAGCCTGTGGAACAGCGCCTTTATCAAAGACTTCTTTTGGGATGCCAGAGCCCAGAGCCTAGAAGAACAGGCTCTGAGCCCGCTCTTCTCCCCCCAAGAAATGGGTAACAACCCAGCCCAATTACTCAGTAGTCTGGAAGCAGTTGACGCCTACCCAGAGCTGTTTAAACAAGCTTTTCCCGATAGCGGAGATCTGAGCTTGGATCAGATTGCCACTGCCCTGGCAGCCTTTCAGAGCTCGCTGATTTCCCTGAACAGCCGCTACGATCAATATGCCCATGGCTACGCCGATGCGCTTAATCCTCAGGAAGTGGAAGGACTCAATATCTTCCGCTCCTTTGTCGCCCGCTGTTCCCAGTGCCATATGCCGCCGCTGTTTACCAATCAGCAGATCGCCGTAATTGGTACCCCGGAGCCCCAGGGCATGGCGCGAGATATAGGAGCAGAAAAGACCTTCGACTCGGTTAAATTAAAAGGCGGTTTTAAAGTGCCAAGTCTGCGCAATATTGCGGAGACCGCGCCCTATATGCACTCAGGTCGCTTTGAAACCCTCCGTGAAGTGGCGGAATTTTACAGCGGTGGTCGCGGTCACGCAGTGCCTGAAGGAGAAGACCTGCTGCTGCACTGGCATATCTCCGAACCCAATTTAACCGGCGATGAACTGGATCGTCTGGTGGATTTTATGGGCACCCTTAGCGACAGCAGCCTGTTGCCCATCATTCCACAATCAGTGCCATCGGGACTGACAACTATTAGTGACGAGGCTGTTGAACAAAGAGCCATTAGCGAAATACCTATTAACGAAAAAGCTATTAACGAAAAAGCTATTAACGAAAAAGCTATTAGTAAAAAAGTCATTAGCACAAAAACGATCAGCGAAAAAAACATAAGCGAGAGCAATCATGAGCAAAGCTAAAATACTGGGTCTTATTATCGTTCTGGCGGCCTTCGTCGGCGGCTGGCAATTGGGTACAAACCTCAATGAGGCACCGCAGATTACAAGCAGTGTCGGCGGTCTAAGTTATAGCGGCGGTGGTCAAGCTGACAGGATTAACACTGCCCTGCCAGAGCGAACCGCTGCAGGTCAAACCCTAACGGTTAATCCCGGCGACTCGATTCAAGCCGCGGTGGAAGCCGCTCAGCCCGGCGACAGCATTCAGGTAATGCCCGGCGTTTATTCGGAAACTGTCTATATAGACAAAGATGATATTCATCTGGTGGGTGTCATTGAAGCCGGTGAACGGGCAACCCTAGATGGCCTAGGTAAGCTCAACGATGCGATTCTCTACTCCGGCAATAATATCCTTATCGCCAACTTTAAGATTACCCGCTATAAAGGCAATGGCATCATGAGCCAGGCGGGGAATAATTTTGAGATTCGAAACAATATCATTATCGACACAGGCATCTACGGGATCTTTCCTCAGCTCGGCGTCAATGGCCTGATTGAACACAATATTGTCTCAGGTATAGCCGACGCGGCAATCTATGTGGGTATGAGCGACAATATCCATGTGGCTCACAACGAAGTCTTCGACAGCGTCGCCGGTATCGAAATCGAAAACAGCCGTCACGCCATAGTCGAGAACAATTATGTACACAATAATACCGGCGGCATTCTCGCCTTTATCACCCCGGGCCTGCCGATCAAAACCACCTACGATGTGATCATTCGCAATAACTTTATTCTCGACAACAATATCCCCAACTTTGCCGCGCCGGGCTCCACCGTGGCAGGCATTCCCTCTGGTACTGGTATTTTGGTCATGGCTGCAGATGATGTGATTATCGAAGGCAATATTATCGTTAACCACAAAGTCGCTGGCATCTTGATCAATGACCATGGCAATGCCCCAGGCCTAACTCTGGACCCCGATGTGGATCCCAATGCTGACCGAGTGATGATTCTCGACAACGTTATGCACAACAATGGCTATGACACCATCGATGAAGTGCGAGCTTTTGCTCTCACTGAACTGCACACCGGGGATATAGATATCTTTCAGATCGGCCCCAGCAAAGACAGCTGCATTATCAACCGCCACCGCTACAACCATGTGGGCCTCGGGAACTTTGCCGAATGTGCCTTCAGCAATACTGACAGCACTCACAGCTACCTCTTAGCCGGCGGAGCCAAGCCAAGAGTAATAGCCTCAGAGGAACGCGGTGAAATCGCTTACATGGGCATCTGTGCTGGCTGTCACGCTTACGACGATGTCTTGATTGGCCCTTCCACAAGAGATATTCAGGCGATGTACGCGGGTAATGCGGAGGGTATTGCGAGCTATATCAATGCGCCGTTTAAAATCCGGCCAGAGTATCCAGAGATGCCAGCGCAAAACTATCTGGATGCAGAGACCCAGCTAGCGGTAGCAGAGTACCTGCTAAATATTCAGCTAGGGCAAAGCCATCCTTAATACGAAATGACTTAGCACCCAGTTAGGAATAGTTTAGGGTAAGTAGGTCTGCAGGTAAGTGAGCATATTCTCGCCCATCACCTTGCGGATCTGCTGTTCGCTGAGATTGGCGTCGAGCAGTGCCTGAGTGATGACAGCCATTTCGCTGCCATCAAAAGAGGTGGTCACAGTGCCATCAAAATCAGAACCCAGGGCAACATGATCCTCACCCACTAGGCCAATGCCATAGACAATCGCCTCGGCCACAGTGTTCGGGCTGTTGCCACAGATGGCGCCATCCCAAAAGCCTACCGCAATCAATCCACCTGCAGCGGCAATCTGCTCCATCAGCCCATCGCTGATATTACGCGGCGAATCACAGTGACCCTGAAAACCCGTGTGACTGACGATTAGCGGCTTATCGCTAAGCGCCAGCGTATCGCTGACCACCTGCTCTGAGGAATGAGAGACATCCAGCATAATTCCCAGCCTGAGCATCTCAGTCACCGCATCGCGACCAAACTGAGTTAAGCCTGCCCCGCTAGTGCCATGGAGCGAGCCGCCGAGTTTATTATCAAAGAAATGCTGCAGGCTCATCATGCGAAAGCCGCGATTGTACAGTCGCTGAATATTCGCCAGATCGCCATCCAGTGCGTGGGAACCCTCGGTGCCCAGCAAGCCACCAATCAGTGTTGGGTTGCTCTGGCGACGCTGAAGAAACTCTGCCAGATCAATGCGCGACCGAACCAACATTAAATTGTCCGGATCATGGGCCGCTAGGTGATGTAACTTGTCCGCCTGAAACAGCGCCCGCTCAGCGAGACTAGTCCAGGTGACAGTGGGCCAGCGTTGCGCCATGGCCAGCAGGGTAATGTTGTCACTGGCATCGCTACTATTAAGCTCATAATTTTGACCGCTGGGAGATTTGGTTACCGTGGTAAACATCTGCAGCCCCATATTGCCCCGCTGCATACGCGGAAAATCGAGATGGCCGTAGTCATACTCTTCGCTTAAATTACGCATCCATAGCAGGCTATCTGCATGCCAGTCACCTATCAATAAACTGCTGTGCAGTGCTTCGGCCTGTTCGGAAATCTCGTAGGGTTGATGCTCAATCACAACGTTTTCCCGCTCATCCAACATCGCCGGAGCTAGGGCGACAAAAAGACCTAGGGCGAGCAAAAGGACTAGAACAAAAATACTGAAAATTCTTCTCATTTTAATATGCTTTTTGTTTAGTGAGACTAAAAAGTGTGGCTAGTGAGTCAGACGAGAAGGTGCAGCTACTTATTAAATCTCGTCGTAGCCATGCAACTTATTAATTCTGATTACCGCCTGCACCTCGTCCACATAGACCTGGCGCAGCTCTGAATAATAGAGCAGCGTCTGTGCCAGCTGGTGGCCATTGGCACTACTCTCAGCCGTGCTCAGCTCAGCACGGAGCACACGCAAATCTTTATAGGCGCGGTGGGTATTCAAATTATGCAGATAGGCTTCGACTGCAGCGGCCACGGAATCAAACTTAGCCACCTCATGCTTGCTATCTGCCGAGCGGCGCAGAGGCACTAAGCCACAGCCTTTCTGGTAGCACCACTGACCAAACAAATTATTTCCCTGGCGGGCAAAGCGCGATGTTCCCCAGGCCGACTCTATGGCGGCCTGAGCCAGAACCAATGAGGGCGGCAGTGGTGCAATACGGAGTAATAGCTGATCGATCATTTGCTGATTATCTACAGCCTCCGACTTCACACCCCCTACATCTAAACCATAGCGATCAGCCAACTGCAGCAAGTTGCGCTGCTGAAAGAATGACAGCTGATCAACGTCAGCGGCCATTTCTTCAAGGTCGGCTCGCTGCTCGATAATCAACTGATTACCGGCAGAGACCAGGGGCAACATATAGTCAAAAAAGGCCGTTTTCTTCTGCTTCACATCAGTGTAGCCGCTAAAATCTGGCAGCGGATGCCGATCGGCACCCATGCTGTAGAGGCTCACTACAGCGACTAACAAGACAGCAAAAAATACCTTACTGCGGAGTAAACTCATCATGCTTTGAGGTCCGCCAGTAATTTACGCGCGGCCAAAAAGAAGAATGCAGCCGACAGCAGATTAACAAATGAGACTATGCCCAAGGCGTAACGCAGTGACTCAGAACCGTAAGCGGGAGCCAGCATATCGCTGATCATACCCACAACCAGCGGCCCTAAACCCAAACCAATAAGGTTTAGAATAAAGAACAGAATGGCCGAGGCCATAGCGCGCATGCTTGGACTGACCAAAGTGTGGGCGATAGCAATAGTTGGCCCCAGATAAAAAGCACCTAACATAGTGGCAAAGAACAGAAAGCCCAGTGCCAGTCTCGGATCGCCAATAAACACCGCGGTAAACATCAGCGGTACACTGCAGGCCGCGGGAATGCCTGAGATCCACAGATACCAGCGCTTATCATTTGCGCCGTAGCGATCGGCCAAGACACCGCCCATATAAGTACCCAACGCTCCACCAATACCTGTAATCAGCGCTAGACTGGTGCCCACTTCCAAACTGGTGAAACCGTGAGAACGAATTAAAAATGACGGCGTAAAGTTACCAATACCATAGCTGCTAAAGGCGTTGAGGCCGGCGGCGATGGCAAACAACTTGAAGGAGCCAAAGCCTTTAAGAGTGCGCAGAGTTTCGCCGAAGGTTGCTGGCGCTTCTAGAGCGCGACCCTCAAGGCCGCCACGGACCGGCTCGCGAATTGTCAGACGAACTAATATGGCCACCAAAAAGCCCGGCACACCAACCACGAAAAAGGCCACGCGCCAACCAAATTCACTATTGATCCAGCCGCCAATCAGAAAGCCAAACAGAATACCCAGATAGACACCGGTGGAGTAAAACGACAGGGCGCTGCCGCGCTTCTCAACTGGGTAATAATCAGAAATCATCGAATGAGATGGAGGACTGCCGCCCGCTTCGCCGACACCCACGCCGATTCGTGCCAACAGTAACTGCCAAAAGTTCTGGGTAAAACCAGAGAGTGCGGTCATACCACTCCACACCGCTACCGCCATAGAGACAATATTGCGACGGTTGCCCACATCCGCCCAGCGGGCAATGGGAATACCCACACTGACGTAAAAAATGGCAAAGGCAAAACCGGTGAGCAGACCGAGCTGAGAATCAGACAGGTCCATATCCACTTTGATCGACTCTTGCAGGATAACCAGAATCTGGCGGTCAATAAAATTAAGCGCGTAGACCAGTGTTAACAGAACCAACACATA
>Ga0302131_1000118_pt1 | contig 46682 bp, 37 predicted proteins | sample CB9_20m_MG_FD_203105 | JGI IMG/M metagenome (GOLD analysis project Ga0302131, IMG submission 203105) | Marine microbial communities from Western Arctic Ocean, Canada - CB9_20m | ecosystem: Environmental > Aquatic > Marine > Oceanic | place: Canada: Western Arctic Ocean | collected 2017-09-19
CTCATTTGATCGGCATCTAGTGAGCCCACTGCAGCGGCATTTAACTTGCCGACTTGCTCTGGCTTAAGGCCAGCGAAAGCAGCAGGAGCCATATTGTCTACTTGATCTGAACCAAATCCAGCCATGGCATCATTTGACATGCCGCTCATTTGATCGGCATCTAGTGAGCCCACTGCAGTGGCATTTAACTTGCCGACTTGCTCTGGCTTAAGGCCGGCGAAAGCAGCAGGAAGCATACTGTCTACTTGATCTGAACCAAACCCGGCGAATGCGTCTGCCTGCACATTACCCAACTGTTCGGCGCCAAGAGCGCCAACTGAAGTAGGATTCAGTTTTCCGATCTGTTCACCACTAAAACTTCCTAGCGCTGAAGGAGCAAGGCTACCTAGCTGTTCGGAGCTAATCTGATCTACCGCATCCGGTGGCAGATTTCCCAATTGATCAGCGGAAAGCTGTCCAAAAGATGCAGGAGGTAGATTTTTGACATGATCACCGGTAAACCCGAACACCGCAGTGGGATCCAATTCATTGATATCACTGGCCCCGAAGGCACCCAAGTCACTGGCCTGCGGGGGTTCGATGCAAGCGGTTGGGTTATTTTCGCATGGGTTAACAAATGGTGCGGGAGGAGCTTCGTTAGCGATAGCGCCATCAGGGTTGTTTGGAAGACAAGAACCAGCGACGACTACCCCCGCCGGACAGTCGTCAACAGCAGGAACACCAGGACCAGCTACTTCGGCATCTCCATCAGGACCGGCGGGAACACCAGAACCAGCCACTTCGGCAGGTGTTTCACCAGGGCAGATCAGCGCTCCTGCAAGCTTACAGTCAGCTGCGGCGGCTGCATCAGGACCAGCCACTTCGGTATCTGCATTAGGATCAGAGGGGCCACCAGGGTTGTTGGGAAGACAAGAACCAGCGACGATGACCCCTGCAGGACAGTCCTCAACAGCAGGGCCACCAGGACCAGCCACTTCGGTATCTGCATTAGGATCAGCGGAGCCACCAGGGTTGTTGGGAAGACAAGAACCAGCGACGATGACCCCTGCAGGACAGTCCTCAACAGCAGGACCACCAGGACCGGCCACTTCGGTATCTGCATTAGGATCAGCGGGGCCACCAGGGCCGCCAGGCGCAACAGCCTCTTGAGCAGGGGTGCTAGGCGCAACAGCCTCTTGAGCAGGGGTGCTAGGCGCAACAGTCTCTTGAACAGGGGTCTCAGGGCCACCAGGGCCGCCAGGGGGCGCTGAAACAGGACCACCAGGACCACCAGGAGGACCACCAGGGGGACCTTCAGCAGCGTTCGATTCAGCTGGCAAGAATGCGACCGCAACACTGACGGTGATCAAGAAGCTAAAAAATTTAAATATCAGTTGTTTCAGTCTCATAATATCTACTCTTGACGCCAGTATTGACGGATATTAACAAACAGCCTTTTAGTTTATCCTTTTATTAAGAATAATCCTACGTCTATTTCGTGTCAGACCCTTGAAAAAATGTTTTTTTAAGACATATTTGACCTAAACGAATTACAAGTATTAAAAAAGCTTACTTTAAAATAATGATCGTCGCAGCATGCTTTCAAAGGATTCGCTTCAACCAATCGTTTTTAAAAAAACGTGTAAAAATCACATAGATTGCATTAAAGCGGACCTTGGCAAAAAAATGTGCGCAGTTCCTGGCAAAAAATACCGCGCGCCCTATTGAAAGCGCTAACGCTCCACCAGTCAGCCAACATCTAAATTGATTATCAATACTAAAGAGAACCTAAGCGGGTGGATGAAAAAACAGATCACAAAAACGAAGTCATAACAGGGAGCCAGCAAGGTAGGTAGGTAGGTAGGTAGGTAGGTAGGCTCAATCTCAGCCCCTACCGAAAAAATTAACGACAGCGGCCGGCACCTTCATGGGAAGCCTTAATTTAAATTAAAGGAAGTTTAGATTATTCCCTGTAACATCATTTATGCTTTGCACAAGGAAGCTCTGGATATAACAGCTTTACACAATACCGCTATTCAGGAGAACTCTCCGGTTACTTAAAGTCCGAAGCCTTTCAATTACCAGTACTTTGAGAAAAGCGTCAGAGAGAACGGAAGAAACAGGGAGGGGGGGGGGGGAAGAAAATTAGTCATCTGTTTAGCCTAATCGATTCCCTTCCACGTTAGTCGACCCACCTTATAGCTGGTGAATTAATATGCTCACACACAATTACTTTTTGCAGTTTCTAACTAGGCTTCCATCTAGGTTTCCCCGATGTCTATAGGCCAGTCAGCGGCGTCCCGAGTATCTAAAATCGCATTCCCAGGAACTTTAACCCAGCGCTCGCGATAACAACCGTCGAAATCAAACATCTCTGTTTGCTTACCTAGGTTGAAGTGACGTCCGCCCTGCGGATCCGCTCCGACACCGGCTATGTACTGCCAATTCCCCCAGTTTGCCGCAACATCATAATCTACAAGCTGGTGCTCGAACCAAGCAGCGCCGTGACGCCAGTCTACTTCCAATTCGTTAACCAAGCAGCTGGCGGCGATTTGTCTACCACGATTAGAAAGGTAGCCAGTTTCTGCCAGCTGATTCATGCATGCGTTTACCAAGGGGTAAGGAGTTCCTCCAAAGCACCATTTCTGAAACCGCTCTGGATAATAGCTTGTTAGAGGGGCCGCCTTTGCGGTTCCTTTGAATGAAAATAGCCCCGAGCCGAGCCGTAAAGCTGACCATTGAAAATATTCACGCCACAATAACTCGACAAAAAGCCATTCGGTCGAATCATTGGCGTAATTTTTTTCCTCATAGTCGCTAATAGCAGCTTTTAACTGCCGCGGGGAGAGGCAGCCGCTGTTAAGCCATGGCGACATTTTCGAAGAATTCTGCCAGCCGTCTAAACTATTCCTAACCTCTTTGTAATGCAGGGGTAAATCGCCGCTAAAGTAATCACTAAGATGCTTTTCAGCGGCACCCTCCCCGCCTCTAAATCCACAGCCAGAACTTGACGGGCTAGGAACCCAATCAGGCCTCTGTAACGCTTGCATGGATTGAGCTACGCTAGAAGGTAATGGAGGAAGCGCTTCAGGAGATGGTTTTGGGTCGGGCACCACTAGCTGCTCCGCTTTGCGACGAAATTGAGAAAATGTGCTGGGCCACTTCCCCTGCGCAAAAAGCATCTTCTCTTTTTCTAACAGATCATCGAACAAGGTATAGCTGTCCACCTGCTCAATGACTAGCTGCGGCCTTGTCTTTCCCAAGTAGCGAAGAGTTTCAATTTCGTCATAACCAAACTGTCGGCTGACACAAATTCTTTCAATTTTGTGTAGATCGATTAGCTCGCATAATGCTATTTCCGGGCGCTGGTAGACAACTAAAAGTCTCTGTCCAAGATCTAATAGTGATCGATTGAAGTCGGAAATACTTTCTTGTAAAAAATTCCAACGGTGGGTGCCAAGAGAGGGTAAATGGTAGCGAAATGGGGAGAACCAACGCGGATTAACGCAATAAACCATAATTAAGCTCTCGCTAGCTGCTGCGCGAACAATACAGGGATTATCATCAAGACGGAGGTCTTGGGTCAGCCAGTAGAGGGTTTTCATTTTTCATCCAATGTTAGTAGCGGAACGCACTGAGCGAGCATGCAAATTTATCAAGGTTTGAATACTTTACCTTGCTACGAGAAAGTATCAAAGGGAACAGCATTGAGGGGTGCTAGCAATGCATACCGAAGCCGATTAGATTTAGGAAGAAACCTTAATTTCACACACATCGTCTTATACCAACTTTAAATAGCCACTATTTATGGCCGGAACTGTCGAGATATTCACACCGTTTAGTAGTAGCGTGCACGTCGAGTTCAGAGTCTAGGTCACCAGGCTAAAAAATCGAACTTCCAGCCATCTCTCATGACCTATCACCCATAAACTGCCCTTTTTGAGATGTGAAGAATGAGGTTAATAATGGGGACGTAGGCATATCAATCGCATTCCATTTCACCTTCTGCGAGCAAAGGCCCTCTTGCATCTTTCCATCCGACGAAGAAAACCTCACCGACTGACAGCGTCTCGTTTCGGATAAATTTCGCCACCTCTTCCTCATAATTTGTGCTCAGGTTAAGATCAAATTTAATCTTCTCATCGGTATATTTTAGTGCCTCGGTGCCCGACCCTGACTTGAACCTTTTAAACATGCGATCGACATATATGTCAGCAAGCACGACGCTGCCAGCAGCAGCCTTACTGCGTATTTTGCGTATCGTTGTTCGAACCTCTCCTTCAGACAAATACAGAGCCACCCCTTCCCAAAGGAAAAGCGTCCTTTTGGTGGGATCCAAACCAGACTAAATTAACTTATCGAGTACATTTTCGTTAGCGAAATCCACGCTGAAGAATGTTACATGCTCAGAAAAAATATCAGCCTCATCCAGTGCTACGCGTTTGTGCAGCTTAACACTGGGCTGATCAACTTCGAAAAAAGCTAGGCCATCACGCCTAAAGCTTACATAAGCCCGCACATCATATTCGGCACCAAGAATCACGAACTGCTCTACTTAACTAATTTCACGGTCTATGACGCTATCGAAATAGAATGTCCTAGCGACTATAAAATCCGTAAGAGTCTCTGAACTCGGCTCAGGCTTACGCGGATAAAAGAAATATTTACCTGAGATTCTAAATTTCACCCACAGCGGAAATAAACAAAGCCAGAGACCAAAAAGTGACGTGTTCGGCAACGCCGAAGCTAACCTTGCGCTTGCATAGTCATCACGCATAAAAAATATGTGCATGGTCTAGCGAGCTTTAGTAATCTCTATTGCCGTCTGGGAGATTCCGAGTTTCTTGCTTACCACCATTTGTCTGTAGGCTACTAACATTCCGCCTAGTATGGCAAAAAGGATAAAGGCAATCTGAAGAGGACTGTAAATAAGTAAGCTCAGGATAAAAATGAAAACTTCTCGGCCAGTAAAGACACTAAAGGATTTCAGTCTTAACGACTCCGCTGCCAGCATCTTATTAATCTAGCACAAAATCAATGACGGCGACCACGTACTTTCCCGCATCTTCGCTACTTCCTTTTCGGGAGTTCCAACTAGCCTTCGTGATGCTAAACAGCTTTTCACTCAATGCAATGACAATGCACTCAAATAATAAAAGGGCGGTCTCCCTTCAGCCGAAGGACTATATTAGTTTTGGAACTGGGTTCGCATTTCTCTCTCACTTTTTAGGATTATTACGCGAAATCGAATTATAGTGACTTTACAAATTCGTTCACCCATAAATACCGTTGTAAACTTTTTAAGACCGCAACTGCAATTTATTTCTTCATTGACGATAGCTGCCAAAGCCGTCGCATCAACTTGATTCCACACGGCTTAACAAATCAATAATAGTATTCATAACGGGGTTGGCGTGAAGCTCAACCGTAATCTCTAAGAGATATAAAGGCAGGGTTGCATTAGCCTAATTAGTAAATCATTACCCATCTTGGCTAAATTTGCAGCTCTGTTTAAACTCTCTTAAAGGCGAGGTCACTGAGAAGATGACTTTAGTTCTAGCCAGTGCATCAGCCGGCTCTCGGTTAAAGGAAGCTCTCTTTACGCCTGCTGATTTTATTATTTTCACTTTCTGTGGCTAATTTGACTCTTTTTTGATTTACTTTGATCCCTCGCTAAAACACTTCGAGCCAGATTATAGTGAGAAGCGCTCACGCAAAAAATGCGCTATACCGTCTGCGCTATTATGTCCAATCACAGCACTAGCGGACTTTTTAATCTCGTCTTTAGCATTTTCCGGAGCATAGCTTTCATCAGCTAGCGCAAACATACTTAAATCGTTATCACTATCGCCAAAGCAAATTATGTTGCTGGCTCCTAGTTGCGCTTTTAAACTGGTAACAGCGGCGCCTTTATTAGCGAGACAATGATGAACATCCATCCACCTAAATTGACTGCCTTCTAACGCAACTCCAGAGTAAGCAGTTAGATTTTCATGCATAGCAACTTTTCTCCACATTTCGCCCACAGCATCGGCAGATCCAATCATGCTAATGTTAGTGACTTGACTGTTAATGGATAACGCGTCCAGAGATAGCAGTTTTGCATCGCTTTGCGAAAAGTATTTATCAATAAGGTCTTTTTCTACGTCATGCCGTGTTGCTGGATGAAAAACATAATGGTGATTATAATCAATGGCGTGAACAAAAGGAGTAATCCCCACGGATACCGCAGCGTCGATTACTGTTGAAATCTCGGCGCTGCTAAGCAGATTTTCAAGCGTTAGCTGTAGGTTTTTAGGATCCCATATTGTCACCCCATTATTGTAGATTTGAGGCAAAGCGAAATCATGCCCCTCCAAAATGTTCTTCGCCGAAAGCATAGAGCGCCCTGTTGCCACGGTATAGGCTATATTTTTTTCACTTAGCAGGATTAGCGTTTCCTTAGTAAAGGAGGATATTTCAGATGCATCATTTAATAGTGTGCCGTCTAAATCAAAGAATATAAGATGCATAGGGTTTTCTGTAGCTCAAGGTTACGGACCAAAAGTTGGCCCTATATTTAAAAACGGTATTCTAAGTATGCAGTACGTGTTGCTCAGCAATTTAGTTTAAGTGCGGATAGATGAGTTTTCAGCAAAAACCGAACATTAATCAGGCGCAAGAGAACTCGGGCATATCTTAAAGGCTGTAAGCGCTTGTCTTTTGTCACTGACGGTTATTTATCGAGGCAACGTACTCGTCAATATTGTTAAGCCGGATCATAGAGCCCAAGTCCTCTAAGTAGGCTTCTCCTTTTTCAATACAAGAATCTAGCCCCTCTGCACTTTTAATCCACTGATGGGCTCATTCCAGTCACGCACCCTTTTGCGAATCCATCTGAATTCGACCTAAACTGAGTTCGACCTAGACAGAGTTCGACCAGCTTGTGCCTGCCAAGTCCTAGCTTGAAACCCTAAATCTCGGAGCTTCGCCATTTTTTTTACAGTCCGCATGTGCCAACCCATAACCTCCCCCAGCGAAAGGCTTCAAATGCAAGGTTTTGCTGGCCTGCTAACCCTTGAGCAGTAACAAGTGTTACGGGCATAGACCCGTTTAGCAAATTGATCGATCGAAATCCCGAAGAGAATGTAAAAATATAGTTTTAGCAGATAACTAAACCCAGCGCGACCGATTAATTCAATAGGAAAAGTTCCAATGCAGGAAAGCGCATTGTACTCCTGAGTGTGTGTCATTTTTGTAACTAACCACATCAAAAGGAATGACCATAGTCATCGTCACCCAATGGAAATAGAAAGCTAATTATTGTCGTTACTAGTGGGCACCCTCACACCTGGCTGGCATTTTTAACAAGAAAGGTTTATTGCGACTCTTGGTATTATCACCACTGAAATCGCCTTCACAGATCATCTAACTTGCTGTAGACGCAATAGTAATTAGTACTGAAATACCAGTTATTACGTGCTCTGAATTTTCTGGAAAAACTACGTATCAATCCAGCCTTAAGGTTATTGTAAAATACCCCTTGTACCTGAAATTCCGGGGATTTTACCAAAGCAGAGCTTCTTAACCACAATATGACCTACTAGAAATACCAAGCGGCAGAATAAACAGAAACAAACACCTCTCCCCCATTAAATGAGAGCTGTAATTTACTATTCAGATTTACTGGTTATTATGGTCTGGAGCAAGGTAGATTATAGTCACTGTGACGCTTAAATTTATATTACTTTTGAGACTAGCATAAAGCTACTACTAGAGCTCTGTATTCAAGTGACCCCGAGATTCCCTAGCAGTAGACCGGCTTCGAGAAAGTCCAGACAACAGCGATGAATTATTCAGTGTACATCTTCAAAAAATTACACAATATTAATTAGACTATCGCATAGTGAAAGGCGAGCCGCAGATACATTGATATCAAATTCTGCATAATTCTGAGAAGTTAATATTCAAAAAAAATTACCGCTCGCAGGCAGGACTTTCTATTATTAGTTAGTTCTCGTGCTGAAGTCAGCTTGACGTACAGCACGAGTATTAGCACCGGGTCCTTTAACTAGAAAAACCCTATGCTAGTTTTGCATTGAAGAAAGCAGCGTAGTGTTGCCGCCAGACGCAGTGGTGTTTACACAAGTGTGCCGCTCTTGAATGCATAGGTGATGCATATCGTCAGAAACGCTAAGGGGTATTATGCGACCAGAGCGCGCAGCAAGAACCTGCCTTATTTCCCTCGCTTCGGCTTCGGGTCCACAAAATGCAACCACCTCAAAGCCCTCAAGATCTGCCAGCTGACTTGCTTTTAGCTGGCCATCGATACAGCGGTAGCCAGTAGCATCTGGGGCACAAACAACAACAGGACAACCAAAACTTCGGGCCATGCCTGCCTGAATATGCGCTTCTTCCGCCGTGGGACCTAAACACAGGACTACGCCTCTTGGCCACACATTGAGCGTGTTGGACTCACCTGTTGGACCTGCCATTTCTATAGAGTGAAGCAACTCTAAGGACTGCTCATTGGCGTGAGCTAATTCTGTCTGCAACTGATCATTCGAAACGGAATTCGCCTTAGAGGGACAGGCGTGCAAACGCCGAGCAGGAAGATAAAAACGGCGTACGTAGTGAGGACCCCCGGCCTTAGGGCCGGTGCCCGACATCCCTTCACCCCCGAAAGGCTGTGTTTCCACAACCGCGCCAATCTGATTGCGGTTAATATAAACATTGCCAACCTTCAGTTGATTCGGGATGGCATCGGCACGCTGACTAATTCGAGTATGGAGACCGAAAGTTAGACCATAGCCGCTTCTGTTTATGTCATCAATGATGCTCTCATACTCATCTGACTGAAAACGCACAACATGCAGAACTGGACCAAAAATTTCCTCTCCCAAAGACTTAATACTGTCTATTTCAATTACTGCAGGACCAACAAAGCTTCCACCTTCAGGGGTCCGCATTTGTTTAAGTAATTTACCCTTTGCGTTAGCTTCAGCAATATATGTATCAATTTTTTGCTTCGCCGTATTCGATATTACCGGGCCCATATCTGTAGACAAACGCTTCGGATCGCTTAAGCTCAGCTCGTCCATTGCGCCATAAAGCATTTCAAGTAAATCATCCGCTATGTCCTCTTGAACATACAAAATTCTCAACGCCGAACAACGCTGACCAGCAGATTGAAATGCCGAGGCTACCGTGTCCCGAATAGCTTGCTCAGGTAAGGCGGTGGAGTCAATTATCCCCGCATTAAGGCCACCAGTCTCCGCAATTAGTAAAGCCTCCGGCGCCAAATTTGTTGCCATCGCTTGATGAATACTTTGCGCTGTTTGCGTAGAGCCGGTGAAGCAAACACCTGCAATTCTGCTGTCTCCTACAATATGCTGGCCGATTTCTTGTCCTGTTCCCAGAACCAATTGCATACTTGCAATAGGAACACCTGCCTCATGCAACAATTCTGTTGCCCGGAAAGCAATCAGAGGAGTCAGCTCAGAAGGCTTGGCAATAACGGCATTCCCGGCGGCAAGGGCCGCTGCAACTTGTCCCATAAAAATTGCAAGAGGGAAATTCCAAGGCGAAATGCAACAGATAATTCCTCGGGGAGGTGCGCCCTCATAACCTTCACACTGGTTCGCGTAGTAACGTAAAAAATCGACCGCCTCACGCAGCTCGGCAACCGCGTCTGAAATGGTCTTGCCCGACTCTCTGCAGAGCATCGTAAATAACTCACCTGAGTTGCTTTCAAGGTGTTCGGCCGCGGATCGTAAGGTTGCCGCTCGCTGAACTGCCGAGCTAGAAAGCCACGGCTTTGCCGAATCGAGCGCTGATTCCAACTCATCCCGACTTGCCGAGAGAACTTCACCTACCGTGTCGTGATGGTTCGCTGGATTAATAATCAGTTCAGGGCTGCCGGATTCAGGATCTGTTCCAATAGGATTGCATAGCAACGACCTAGCCCTCCAAACCTTATCGTCAAACATGCGGCGGCTTTGATTAATCCGGTCAATATCTGTCGGATTACTGGCATCCCAACCCTTTGATGCAAGTCGGGTAGGCCCATAAATTTCTGGCGGCAAAGGCAGCGGCGAAGGCCGCTCCATAGAATTGGTCTCAAGCATCTCGAACGGGTCAATTGCGAGGGCTAGAGACGGAAGTTTCTTGTCGTTTATTTGATTGACGAAAGACGAATTAGCTCCGTTTTCCAGCAGCCGGCGCACCAGATATGCCAATAGGTCTTCATGTGGACCCACTGGCGCATAAATCCGGCACGGCGCATCTGTGTCTTCTAACAAATGGTTGTGAAGGCTCTCTCCCATGCCATGAAGCCGCTGAAATTCAAAGCGACGACCTTTGGCGAGCTCGAGAATCGTCGCGGCGGTCTGCGCATTGTGTGTAGCAAATTGCGGATAAATTCGATCGCTGTACTCAAACAACCTCTTTGCGCAACTCACATAGGAAATATCTGTCGCAGCTCTAGAGGTATATACAGAGTAATTTTCAGCACCTACAACCTGCGAAGTTTTTATCTCAGAGTCCCAATACGCCCCTTTAACCAATCTGACTGTGACTTTACGGTCCAACTCAGTGGCCAGACTGTTCAGCCAGTCAATAACAGGAACTGCACGCTTACCATATGCCTGTATGACAATACCAAAACCGTCCCAGCCAGCCAGCGATGGGTCACGAAGTGCACTCTCAAAGACATTAAGCAGCGGCTCAAGCCGACTTGCTTCCTCTGCATCTACGGTTAAAGGAATACCGCCTTTCTTGGCGAGCTGACACAGTGATTTAAGCCTCGGCACGAGCTGTTTCTCTAATCGGTCGGCTTGGGAAAATTCAAAGCGGGGATGAATCGCTGACAGCTTTACTGATATTCCTGGACGACCTATCACCGAAGTCTGAGGCTCCGGCGTACTGATCTCCCTTATTGCCTCAGCGTAAGAATCAAAATAGGCATCGGCTCCTTCCTTAGTAAGAGCGGCTTCGCCAAGCATATCAAAGGAGTAAAGATAGCCCTTTTCGATTTCAGGCTTGGCCCGTTTCATAGCCTCTTGAATCGTTTGACCTAGGACAAACTGGTTCCCCATCTCTTTCATCGCTTGACGCACCGCCATACGAACAACTGGCTCGCCGACTCGCTTCACGGTTCTGTTTAATAATCCGGTAATGCTAGAACTGTTGTCCTCGTCCAAAACCTTGCCGGTAAGCAGTAAACCGAGAGTAGCCGCATTGATAATGCCAAACTCTGATTTGCCAAGATGGTCAGCCCAATCGAATGGCGTGATTTTGTCGTTAATCAGGATATCGATAGTGCCAGAATCAGGAACGCGCAGCATCGACTCCGCTAGACACATCAGCGCAATTCCTTCGTTCGTGGAAAGACCGTATTCACCAAGAAACTGATCCATCATTCCCGGCTTTCCAGAATGACGAATATAGTCAATAAGTTCTACTGCACGCTCGCCTATATTCTGACGCTGCTCCATTGACAGCACGTTGGGTGAATTTAATTGTTCGAGGGTCCATTGCTCATCTGCGGAAAAATAGTGCTGAATGCTTTCTCTTATTAAGTCGAGATCTGATAAATACATAGTATCCATTAAATTAAGGTCGTTGAATGAAGGTACGCAAAGGGTCGCATTAACAACACCTGCACGTAAAAAAGTGAGTTACTGGATGACAAAACAATATACGGCCATTGTTTTATCAATCGTGACGGATGGCCTAGTTTTTGCTACCCGCCATCAAGGAGGAGATATGTTGGTGTCTTTCGTTAATTTCAGTGCTCGGCGCAGTATCAAAGATTGAAACGATTACAGCCGCTGCTGTCGCTACAACAAAACCTGGGATGATTTCATAAATTGTCGCCGATAATGGCTCACCTGCGATCGTAAGTGGTCCATAGATCCAAAATAATACTGTAGTTGCCCCCGATAGCATCGAAGCAAGCGCACCATTACGAGTCAAACCTACCCAAAACAAACTGAGTAAAATAACTGGGCCAAAGGCTGAGCCAAAACCAGCCCAAGCGTTGCTAACCAAGTTCAAGATAGAGCTGTCGCTATCCAGCGCAAGCACAGTCGCGATAATCGCAACACCAAGAACCGAAAGGCGCCCAACTGTAACGAGTTCAGATTGCTCTGCTTTTTTGCGCAAAAAAACCTTATAGAAGTCTTCAGTAAGCGAACTCGATGAGACCAACAGTTGTGACGAAATAGTACTCATAATCGCAGCAAGAATCGCAGCCAACAAGAACCCTGAGATGTAAGGGTTGAACAAAACCTGTGACAAAAGGATGAAAACCGTTTCTGGGTCATCCAGCACAGTTGCAGTTTGCCTGACATAAAGAAAACCTAACAACCCAGTTAGGACCGCGCCGATGACAGCAATAATCATCCAGGTCATGCCGATTCGACGTGCAGTACTCATATCCCCTAATGATCGAATCGCCATAAAACGCACAATAATATGCGGTTGACCAAAGTAACCCAATCCCCAAGATAGACTGCTAATGAGACCAATAGTCGTAACTCCTGAAAACCACGACATATAATCCGGCTCTAGCACAGCCAAAGATTGACTTGCTGCCCCTATTCCACCGAGCTCTTGCAAGGTAACAAACGGCACAAGGATAAGGGCCACAAACATGATGCACCCCTGAACAAAGTCAGTGAGACTGACAGCGAGAAAGCCGCCGAACATCGTATAACTAACAACAGCCCCGGCTGTTATAACTATGCCTATTTGGTAACTAAGCCCAAATGAAGCTTCAAACAATTTACCCCCAGCTACAATTCCCGCTGACGTATAAAACGTAAAGAAGATAACAATTACCAATGATGAGAAAACCCGTAAAAGGTGAGAGTTATCCTGAAAGCGTTTTTCAAAGTAGTCCGGGATTGTAATAGCATCATCAGCTACCTCGGTATAAACACGCAAGCGAGGAGCAACCAGTAAATAGTTACAATAGGCACCTATTGTAAGCCCGACGGCAATCCATGCAGAGCCTAGACCAGACACATAGACCGCACCAGGAAGCCCCATCAGCATCCACCCACTCATATCGGACGCACCTGCAGAAAGTGCAACCACTGCTGGATGCAATTTTCGGCCACCTAGCATGTATTCAGAAACATTTGACGTGGATTTAAAATATCCATACACGCCTATAGCTATCATCAACAAGAAGTAAGCTAGCAATGAAAGGATCGTCGGCGTATTCATTTATGTAAAATTCCTTTTTTAATTTTTACTTGTTGGTATTATGGATGATCATCTATTCTGGGACATTCCTACCTCAGCTCAATAGCCCGCGTCAACGCCGCTTCAACGGTAGCTTTCATCAACTTTTCCATAGATTCATCTTTACGAAGCTCTGCTAAACCTGCTGCAGTAGTGCCATTAGGGCTGGTCACCGAATTGCGCAGGTGCTCTATACTATTGGATTTAACTGACGCTAAATCAACCGCGCCCCCAATAGTTGCTAATACTACCTCTCTTGACGTGTCTGCAGACAGCCCAATAGATTCAGCTGCTTGTATCCAACAGCGAATGATTTCAAATGCGTATCCGGTGCCACTGCCTGCAACAGCGGTTACTTTGTCAAGATCTTCCTCTTGCAAAACTTGCAAGCTCAAACCTATGGATTCGGTCAGCAACTTAGCTAGCTCGTCATCACCTGGCGAGGCCTCTGGGTTGCCGAAATAGCCCGTTACACCTTTGCCTATCTCGGCTGGCAGATTTGGCATCATTCTTATTATTGGGCGCTTACCCACAATCTTTGTTAACGATTCGATAGAGAAACCCGCTGCAATGGAAAATACACAAGCGCTTTCACTAATAAAAGGTAAGTAGCTCGGCACCACATTTGCAATTAACTGCGGTTTAACGGCGATAACGCAGTTGTCAAATATCTTTCCTTTTAGGTCAGCAGGGCCGCTAACAGCGACAGTGCCCGCTGGGGCAGCATCTAAAAACGGATCAGCAATAGTGATAGAAATTTCGGTTTTACTGACCCAGCGAGATACCAGAGCACCTCCCATCTTTCCACAGCCGATGACAAGTAGTGACATAGTTCGATCCAGTTTATTTGAATGTTGAATAGAGATTTTCGAGTAAATTTTCTTGGAAACCTATTCTTGGAAACCTAGAAGATCAATGAGATAAAAGACCTGAAAGGGAATTCCCTGATAATCTAAGCTCGCACTGCAAAAACGACGCGCAGCGCTTTAACTAAGAGAAGGTTTTAAAAATTTGACGACACATTTTTTAGTTTAGCAAAAAGAAAGACTATTGCCTTAGCGCTAAACTCTAGCGTAGATATTACTTTGATTGAGTACATACAGCAGATATGCTACCATAAGCTTGTGCTTAAGTCTAAACGCACTAAACATTCTAAAATATCCGGCGATTCAAAATTGAGTTAAGATTTTTAATTGACTGACCGGTATAATTTTAAATGTCCGACTTGCCTATTTCAAATTTTTAATAAAAATCGAAAGGAGATCATGGACTCGTTAACAGAATCAAATATAGTTTCGTTCAATAAGGTCACCGATAGCAAACCTAGGGTGGTTGTGAAAATCGGCTCCAGCCTGCTCGCAAACGACGAACACCTCACCCCGCGCTACGCGTTTATTCATGGCTTACTTAGCGACATCGCGTCGCTACAAAAGAACGGCTACGAAGTTATATTAACATCATCTGGCTCCGTCGCTTTGGGGATGAACGCCATCCGCTCTACTATCGAAAAAGCCTCTATCAAAGACAAGCAAGCTGCTGCAGCATGCGGCCAACCAATCCTGATGAATGCCTATAAGCAGGTTGCTTTGGAATACGGATTTGATATTGCCCAGGTACTGGTAACCCTAGAAGACCTTGAGAATATGAAGCGCTTTCTCAACACCAAAAATACAGTCGTTCGTCTGCTTGAGCGAGGTGTTATGCCAATTGTCAATGAAAACGATACCGTCACAACCGAAGAGTTGAGAGTTGGTGACAATGACCGCTTGGCAGCCAAAGTTGCACAAATGGTCCATGCTGAACATTTAGTGATTCTTACCTGTATAGATGGTTTGTATGACAGAAACCCTGACGAAGAAGGGGCTCAACTCGTGCGCTCAATTCAAAATGTGAGTGAATATCTTGAGGTTGCAACCGGAACCAGCACATTAGGCAGCGGAGGCATGTTTACCAAGCTGCAAGCCGCCAATATGGCACAAAACGCTGGCTGCACAACGATCATAGCCCGCGGCCATTTAGACGCGCCTATTAGTGCCGTGATGTCCGGAGAACGCATAGGAACTGTATGTAAAGCGCATAACACGCCGGCCTCTTACTGGAGAATCTGGCTAACTGACCGCTTACAAATGGCCGGCGGCTTAATCATCCAGCAAGAAGTCGCAGACCAGCTTGACGATTCCGGCAATGGAATTGTTTGCTACGACGTAGTATCCACCCACGGCTCTTTTCAAAAGGCCGACGTTTTGCATGTATATGATGAAAAAGGGACCGAGATTGCACGTGGGCTGTGTAATTTCTCATCCGATGAACTGGCGCTTATTGCAAATCGACCCGGTGAACCAGTGGAAGATATCTTGGGTTACCGCTCGTCACCTACATTAATAAGTAAAGACAATTTGGCTGTGCTAGCAACACGCCATTTGCCATGGGAACAGCCTGATATGGCCGTTTGGCAACAAACAGTCGATCCCGAGAACTGAAATCGACCGCACTCGAAGCCTAAATTGAGCTATTCATTAAAACGGGCCCGCGCCTAGCTAGCGTAAACAGTCGTCTTGAGTAGGTGAAATCGCATAAATCAATGGCTTTGACTGCTTATCAGCAAGAACCTCCGGAAAAACCAGCACGGCACAACCGGAACTAGTCATATTCCGAGCAAAAAAAGAATACAAAGGGTACACGGAGTGCAGCCTCTAACTAATTGACCAATATCCTCCTGCGCGCAGCAAAAACCGTTTCAGCTAATTACAAAGCACTTACGCTAGTGGCAAATAGGCAACAATCCTCTTTAATAAAGTCCGAAACATCAAATAGCTATTAGTGAATCAGGTCGATTTGTATGAAAATAAAAGGACTAACTGCGGCAAATACTCGAACTTTTTCCGAGATAGTTAATCGACTTCCTATTTCCTGCCAACAAACAATAAGCCGCACCTGTGAAGAGACAGTCTCTCTCATGCACTTAAAAAACGTAGGCAAGGATTAGCGCCGCGCTCTTTCCGAAAACTTATCTGACTTCGATGATTACTGGTGTCTTGCTATGGGAAATGCCCCTCAACTTTTACTCCCATGTCAGCAGACAAGGGAGCAGAGACACTGCTAGGGAAATAACTTAACAAGACATCTTTTTTTGTAATCATCAATTAGACGGCCGTTCTTAGCATCAACTTGCTTACAACAATGGTATAGCATGCTCTTTGTATTTTCTTACACTGATTGACGCGGGCGGCTCAACTCACATACCGTTTTGTTCAAACTACTCATGATATCTATCGTCATCCATCCAAATCACCAAAAAAAGCAAGACACCTTAGAGATTTCGGAGCAAAATCCAGTCTTCAACTCATAAACTACTCGTGACTAGCTATGACAAAGCTTAAGCCTAAAAAGTCAGCCGTTTCACACCTCTTGCTAGTGTTGATTTTCGCAGGCATGACCGGTTTTTTGCAGCCTCTATCAGCGGCCGACAATGACAGTTGGCGCATTGTAAATTATTGGTCTGAATGGTGCGCCCCCTGCCGAGTAGAGATCCCCATGTTCAATAGGCTGAGGCTACGTTTGGCCAAAAGCAATGTGATTATTGTTGGAGTGAATTTCGATGAGGATCCTAGGGATTTAACGCTTGAGATTGCCAATCATATGGGCATTGAATTTCAAACCTTAAGCCAACAAGATTTGGATCTACTAGGGTTGAAGCCGCCTAACGTTTTACCCACCACTTATGTACTGTCACCAGCAAATGAAGTCATGGCTAAATTAATAGGGATGCAAACCGAACAAGATATAATTGATGCATTAACACATCAGGGTCTAACTCTGCTTAATCAATGAGAATTGACTAGAAACTCGAGCCCAGCTGGAAACAATACACATGATCAAACCAATAAATATTCCGATTGCAGCCCTAGTTGTTACCCTGCTCACATGCAGCCTTGATGTTGTTTCAGGCGCGGCCGCTCAAACGCAATTGCAAAACCTGCCCTCCCCCGCTCCCAGCAATAGCAGCCTGTCACGTGTTGTCGCCAACGAATCTGGAGAGATCTATCTGTCATGGGTAACTCAGAATGCCGGACAGGCAACGCTGGCCTACTCTCGGCTCTCTAGCGAGGGCTGGAACACTCCTAAAGAGATCAGCCAAGGTGATAACTGGTTTATTAACTGGGCGGATTTCCCAGCGTTATCGGTGGATTCGAGAGGCATGGTTGCTCATTGGCTGCAGATAAGCGCTCAAGGTACGTACGATTATGATATTCGAGCTCGTTTTTATTCTCGGGACAGTCAAGCTTGGACTACCCCCAAAACTGTGCACACCGATGGTATTAACGCCGAGCACGGCTTTGTTTCAATGCTGCCACTAAAAGACGGCACTACCCTAATCACATGGCTGGACGGACGGGAAACTAAACATGGCGACCCGCTGGGAGCGATGACACTGAGGGCAGGAATTTTTGATAAATATGGATCAATCGTTAATGAGTGGGAGCTGGATCATCGTGTTTGCGATTGCTGCCAGACTAGTTCAGCAATGACAGAGAAAGGTCCAATTGTTGCGTATCGCGATCGCACCGCGCAAGAGGTGCGAGATATCTTCATCACGCTCTTAATAGATGGCGTTTGGACATCACCTAGACCAATTCACAATGACAATTGGCAGATTGCCGGCTGCCCTGTCAATGGCCCCTCTGTTGCGGCCAAGAACGAGAAAGTTGCTGTTGCTTGGTTTAGTGCCAAGGACGATACCCCGAAAGTTCAGCTGGTAATGTCGAAAGATAACGGCCTAAGCTTCTCTGAGCCAATAGTAGTCGAGAGCCCAAATACCAACGGCCGAGTTGGAACCGCCATTTTAGATTCTGGCAGCATCGTCGTAAGCTGGATAGATACCACTGAAGCGGCGAGAATTATGCTTTCACGCTACGACACTAATGGAGAGTTTTTAGAGTACACTGAAGTTGCTCGCAGCAGCGCATCGCGCCGCAGTGGCTTTCCAATTATTGAAGCGGTAGGGAATTCAGTATTTATAACTTGGACCGACATCAGCTCTGTTCCACAGATTAAGGTCGCTCGAATTGACTACTAATTAATATACTATTTTGGGATGACGGAAAAAGCGTAATGTTAAGTTATCAGCTTATAACTGCTCCGCTGATTCCTAAGCCACTATTTTTCCTTTCGCAGTATCGACAAGAACGACAACATTAACCTTCTTGAGTGAAAATAAATCCCCCCCCCCCGATTCTATTCCCGCTAGCACCAACTTCTTACTTTGTAATTAGCGATATCAGGGATACGATTTTAGTATTCGAAAGCTTAAGGTTTTTTACTATTTCCGTAGCCGATTCCTCACGACAAACCCTAGCTTAGACAGGTTCAGAAGAACTAATTCAAGCTTGAAATCTTGTGCCAACCTTAAAGCTTATCTACTATTGTTGTTTATTTTAACGCCATAGCTAGTACGTTTTTTTAAAGATCGCTACAAACTGCTAGACAATCTTGACTCATCATTGGTTATCAAAACCCTATATGACTTACATTCATGCTGATCAACTTTTTCTGCTATAGCCTTGATTAATGTCGCAATATTAACTATTGCAATAACACTCTGCTTATTTATGACACTTTCAAATATATAGCGAGCCCCAATTTCAACGCTGTTTTGAATGTTTACGACGCAGCTCGCCGCCAGCTGTAGAACATCCATGCCTTCTCGGCCACCGCGAATCAATCCATTATTTGAAGCAACAGAGACGTTTTCATCAATGATCGATTCAGCACATCTACTCTCTGAGAAATACCCGTGTGGGAATTTACTTGCCGCAGCTAGAAGAACGGCGGAGGCACCCATCTCTGCGCTCTTTACCTCCGAAGGAGAAATTCTGTCCATCGCATACTTTTCAAAATTGCGTATTAACATATCATTTTCAGTGGCATATACTGAAGCTAACGTCACACTCAGAAGGTCTTTATAAGACAAGCATGAACCTTCACCATTTGCCAAAGTTGCTAACAATTTTTGTTCAAGAGCCTGAGTGTCTTGGGGTAGGTTTAAAATATTCATTCGCCTGTCTCGAGTGTTGATTATTGAATAGGCTTTGCTAAATTATTTCTATACTCATTAATTACTCCAGCTCTGGAAGGCTTTATTAGTATCAAGATAGAGTTATTTTTTGTAAACTTATGTAAATAAAGGGGTAGGGGTTATTAAGGGTTTGCACGTAGGACACACATCGAATAATCAAACTGGTCTCGATCATTAGGACAAACCAAGGGTAGCGGTAGATTATCACGCAAATACAGTTTAACAATATTCAGTAATTTCAAAATGAGCATGACGGATTGACTTTCATTTCTTGAAGGTAGCCCTCAGTGAAAATATTTTGATAGCCGGATAAACACTACCTTGAGAAGGACCTAGGTACTCAATAGCATCCTCCCTCGAAATGACCGAATAGCGCTAATCCTGACTTCACAACAAAATTCGAAATGAGAATAATACGATGTTCCATCAAAATAGCAGCGAAAAAAGTCTAGAATTGTCATATAAAAGCCTTAAACCTGAGATACCTTAATGACCTATTGCTTTTTTATTACGATGCCACATAATTACCTATTATTACAATAATCCCACGAGTTTCTGAAATGCATGAAAGCGCCTCAGTATTAATTGTTGATGATGATCCACGAATTTCAAGAGTTATAGCACGATTACTCACAGCCGCAGGATATTCTGTCAACACGGCGCAAAATGGCAGTGAAATGCGCGAATTTATGACGGCTAATAAAACTGACCTCGTTGTTCTTGACCTCCAGTTGCCGGGAGAGCACGGCCTGGAGTTAACCAGACAGCTTCAACAGACGACTAACGTCGGAATCATTATAGTGTCTGGTACTGGTGACAATGTGGACAGAGTTGTCGGCTTAGAAGGTGGCGCAGATGACTATTTAAGTAAGCCCGTGGATGAAAGAGAGTTGCTAGCGCGAGTCAGAAGCGTGCTTCGAAGAGTAAAAGAATCAACCCAAAATAGCGCAGCTCCAGAATTAGATATCCTCTGTTTTTGCGAGTGGATACTGGACACCACATCCCACGAATTAAAATCGACATCCGGAGAAGAAACCATATTAACGAGCCATGAGTTTGAACTGTTAAAAACTCTCGCGCTAAGTCCAAATCGCGTCATGTCTAGAGATCAACTCATGGACAGGATTGCCGGAAGAGGCTGGATGCCCAATGACAGAAGCATTGATGTATTGGTTGGCAAACTAAGAAAAAAGATTGAAGAAAATCCCAACAAGCCATCGATAATCAAAACCATTCGGGGAGCTGGATACAAGTTCACAGCGAGAATCTTACAGCAATCTCGCTAAGTGTCGCCAAACGCATCTTGGATATATTCGGCCAATAACTCCAGCTTGTAGGGTTTTCTAACTATCCGAAAATTCTCCCTTAACGATTCTTTTTCACCGTCCTTAACATGTTCGTACCCAGAGGTAAGGACGATTTTTATGTTTGGGTAATGCTCCCTAACCCAACTCCCCAACATTTGCCCGTCCATATTACCAGGCATCAATATATCGCTAAAAATAAGATCAATTTCGACCCCAGATTCAATAATCAACATAGCCATCGCTGCATTTTCAGCCTCGATGGTTCTATAATTTAAGTTCTCTAAATCCCTAATCACAACTCTACGCACTCGGGGCTCATCTTCAACTACCAATATGGTTTGTAAAACAGCAGATTCAACATTTATAGCAAGTTTTTCAATCGACGAAATCGTTCCCCTCCCATCTGAATGAAAATAAATCTGTACATGTAATTTCCACTCAAAATTGTTATTTATTTGAAAAAACGCACTTAATAGAGCCCACACCTTTTGCAGTGAAAAGTTCTTCGGTAATTCGGTTTTAGAATTTATTAAATTCCGTCACTTTGATGCCGAACCAATGTTTTACAGATACCTGATTGGTCAATTATTCCAAACTCTATTTTTGGCTGCCAACCTAACTCTCGCGTGCCTTATCTTAACGGCAATGACGATAATCTTTGCTGCCCACTTCAGACACGGCGGCAAAATTGTTAGTAGTCAACCTAAACGACAACTTCTACAGGCTAATCGAAACAACATTAACCATACTTCCACTTAGATAAAATCTAGCAGCAATTTTTCTTCAATAATTCTAGGCACCAGACGACAGAATTTTTATAGCATTCCAGTTACTTCTCGTACAATACGCTGGATTTTTATATTGCTGGAAAAATACAACAGGCATCTTGCATGCTTCAACAGCTAATAATTTATATTTTAAAAAAATTAATCTCACCTCTACGTATTCCTAGGCCACCTTCAAGCAACTTTAAACGCTGCAAATGAAGCTTAACAACTTTTTTGAATCATGCTTAGTCGATGCTGCTAAATATTTTGCTGCCTTAATTCTAAGCTTGTTGGAGGCCATGACTTTTACTTTAGCAGGCAATTTTAAAGAGAGAGAGAGACAAACTGATGGCTAATCTAAGTCACCTCGGGATTTACTGGGTAGGTCCCGGTCAGTTTGCCAGGCATGTGGAATCGCTGTTATTAAGTCGTCAACTTACATCTCTGATTTCCATAGAGACAGCGTTCACATGAATGAATATATTTCTGCCGGTGTATAGCGTATTTGCATCGCCAATAGCTCTAAATACTTTTCTTGCTGCCCTAAATCTAAACTCGAATTCTTCAAAATCCAATCCGCCCGACCCGATAATACCAAGTTGATGCTAACAGACTTGGTGTGATCAAACATATCAAGCGCAGAAAGATAGCAGAGTTGAAGGTACTTGTTTGTGTAAGAGTCAATGCTCAGGTCATTTAAATTTAGAACTTCTTTAGCGTAGAATGCTTCAAAGGAGTAATCTTGAGAATTCGCTTTTTCCGCTTCGCTCTCGTCAGTTAGGATATTTCTTCCTTCTCGAGCAAATTCGCAGGCGATGAGAGCGCAATATATCAAATTTTTATTAAGCTCTTTGCTTAATTTTGGCAAATAATTATCGATGATTTCTTCGTTGTTAGTCGCTAGAGCGGCAGCCAGTAATATCCCTTTCTTTTGGGTAGGTGAGATAGAATCTTTTGATTCGACCATTAAAAATGACTCTATTCTACTGGGAATAGCTGAGTATTCGTTTTGGAGTCTTGTTGTCGCTTCGCTCATGCTTGCCTGTCCAGATAAATTTTTCACCTAGAAATATTACGGCAAGCTTGTTATTTTATTGCGAAATTATGTAATCTTTTGTAAGCGTAGAGTGTTTTTTAGTTAAGCTTAATTTCCAAGCAAAGGCTGTTTATAATATGACTTTATGCCTGCGATTACCGAGCAAAAAGTCTTCAAAACACCTAGAGAAAGCGATAATTCTTTCAAAATATTTACTGTGCGATTATTTCAAAAGAAGGTCAGCTTTTCAAGAATGCTAATCCAACTTATTTCAATCAAGGCGGCATTGGCAATTAAAAGTATTGGATATTAAGTTGGTGGACAATTGCACATCTCCTGAATGAAAGTAAAAACGAAACCGTATTTACATATCCGTTCACGTGGAATTGCCTTTATTGTAGCTAAAGAATGATGACTTTAATGTTTAGTTAAACTCGCTTCGCGGGCCAGGAATATCGACTGCTAATAATTAATAGAAGGTATCTATAATAGATAAAAGTGCTTAAATTCAAAATATAACTCAGGCAAAGTCATATCTGGTTGGTATTACGCTGGGACAGCTGTTTCTGAGCGTGTTGTAACTTCTTGATATAAGACTTGTTAAATGCTGGATTAGCACTGCTTTTTAGACAGAGGTGTACATCGATAGGTCTGTTCTTTTTTCATGCATACTGTATGTAAAGTCGATAAACGATAGAGATTGGGAGTAACCGGGAGAGAAAGAATAGCCCAAAGATACTTTGCGCCCATCACCACCATTTCCCTCATTGGCTCAGACCAAGCAATACTCCAGTGATTCACTACAGACTCCCGCTATCGACTCTTACCATGCTTTTGAGTTGCAACATGCTAAAGCTAACCGACGTTAGTAAATATCACTGATAAAAGTTACCCAATACGGGTTTGGAGTAAAAATAAGATGCTTAGCACTTTGTCGAAGCAACACGTCAAGCGTGGTCAGGCTCGATCTGATTGAAGTATTTCCCCATCATGCACACTAACCACGAAATTAGTTACTTCGCTCTAACTCATCCTCACCTCTCTCGCCAATTGCATCGACTATGGTACTACTTGGCCCAAAGCTACTTAGGATTCACACTTATTTTTTAGTCGCATAGGCGTTTAATGATCGACTGCTGCAAGGTATATCGGTTAGGGCTAAGTCTCTCAGATTTTCAATTTCGGTCGCGGTATATTTTAGCGCTCTCGCGGTCTTCGTTAAACATATGCCTCAGTATTATTTTACCATCCGGCGCGTGCAACTATTAATCGTTATTCCCGTGACAAGCACGCTCTTTGAAATAGTACACATCGCGGTATAAGCAAGACTGGGAGTTCATTCTGAAACCGGTTTCCAGAATATGATGCACTCTGTCACAGGCTTTGGAGCGCTCGCTCTGGTCGTCATTCTTCTGTGGATGGGGGTAAATATCGCGCACCACAATTCATTATTAAATCCCTTTGTTTTGGCCATTGTCATAGATATTAGTCTGACATTTTTACTTGGGGGAGGGTTTGGCGACTTCTTAGCAGTCTTACCGGTCACTAGGTTGGCAGCGCTCACGCAATGACGCCAATAGTATTTGGCTATTCAAATTGGCGCGTGATGGGACAATTTGCCCGCTGTTAACTTCTTTGAACTTTACGCTGTGGAAATAATACCGAACTTTGCCCTGTTATTGCTCTAAATGCGCTCAGCAGAATTTGTGTTATTTTAAGTATTAGCGTTTTCTTTATCCCATGCTGGGCTCAGTGCGTTTACTTTTTCTCGGGCAATGCAAGGACAACCTTTTATCGGTTAGTCGGCTAATGAGCTTGTGGCCCGATGCACAATTTGTTGCCTACGGGTACTTCAGTTAGCCCGTCATTTGAGGAAACTGGGATATTAAGAACTACAACACAACAAATCTGGGCATCTGATTCTTTAAGATCAAAACAGTGAAAATAAGATAATCAAAAGCAGTGCCCGTGCCGCGCCGTATCAGAATCCCTATGGCAAATGTCCTTGATCCAAAAATACTGACAGAACTGAAAATCCCCTCTCTCTAATCGTTCGCACTGTTGCATTTATTCATTCTAGTTTGGCACACCCAAATTAAAAATCTAGGGGGCATCCGTCATTTCTTGCTTCATCTTCTTTTTATTCTCATACATCCGTTCATCAGCTAGGTGCAGAAGTTCATCGATATCCTCGCAATCACCCGGCAACTCTGCCTGCCCAATACTCAGCTGGATTAAGGTTTGATGGCACCTAACATCTTTGTGCTCTAAAAATTCTCTTTGGATTTTCGAGACAACGGTATCTATACCGGCAGGTTCTTTAATATTTGTTAGTAAGACGACGAATTCGTCGCCGCCAAAGCGGGCAGCCAGATCTGTTTCTCTTATAACGCTAGTCAGCCGGTCGGCCACAAGCATCAGAACCTCATCTCCAAACTCATGCCCATAGGTATCATTCATTATTTTGAAGTTGTTCAAGTCGCAATAGAGGACTCCAACCTTAAAGCCCGTTCTTTTTCCGTTCGCGATGGCTAATTGCAAATGCTCTAAAAACTTCCTTCGATTAGCCAACCCGGTAAGGGAATCATGTGTCGCAAGGCGCTCTAATTGCAGACGAAGGCGGTGATTATCGATAACATCCCGAACATGGATAAAGTGAAATACCACTGAGGCTAAAGTCGAGCTAAACAAGGCAAAAGCGAAATGAATGAACAGATGTTGGTCCGTTAAATTGGAAACAGCAACGAACCAGGACAGCAGCGTTACAAAAATTGTTGCAAAAAACCAAGGTGTCGACAAAATGAAGAACCCGGCCCCGAAAATAACCAGAATAAGATTTGTCGACTGAACGATGTCGGCTGATAAAAACAAGTGAATAGCGCTATTCAAACTCGCCAGTAATAGCACTAAAAAGGCGATGGGATAAGCTAACTTCTCGAAATAGTTAACCCGTAAAATAGAGACAGCGAGGCAAAAGAATATTACAGCAGAGCCTCCCGCTAGCGATGACATTGTAAGTCTCATATCCAATGGCAATAAAAAGATGTGGCTGACAGAAAAAAAACAATACAGCAGCCCCAACACGATAGTTACAGGCTTGAGGCTGCTCCATACCGTATTGCGAAGCGCCATTCTTACGCGCTGATTATGCTCTAAATGAAATTCCTTCTCGCCTGATTTTTCATTCAGCTCAATTACTTTTTCCAAGTCAATTACCTAATGAACGTTTATTCCTTAATCTTAGAATAGCAGATATCTGAAGATTCGAACGACGTTTATCAAATATCAGTCCATATAGCCTAAAAAGGTGTCTATCTCTTGAAAAATCCAACAGTAGGAAGGTAAGTCTCATCAGAAAAGATGACTTTTTGCTCTGTCTAGGCAAGCTATATAGGGTCAGCATGGTGACACTATAATAAATATTCCCGCACCGACCTTTTATTAGTAAAACACTACTATTCCATATGAGGAGACTTGTAAAAATGAAACTACTTCTACATTTCCCGCTTAATGCGATTCTAGCATCCATGACAATCTCAGCCAGCGCTGGGGAAAAGATGGGCAACTTCGCCTTAATCGATCATCTCGGAGCCCTTCACCAGATGTCCTGGTATGACGACAATCAGGCAGTTGTGGTTCTTTTCGACGCCGCCGGTACCAAACTATAAAAAGACAACTTAAGCATGCTAACTGCACTTCAAGCCAGATATGATCAGCGGGGCATTGTCTTTTTCGGCATAACCCCCCCACTACAAACAGACAGGAAACTAGTGGCAGCAGATGCCCACAAATCCGGACTTTATTTGCCAATGCGTATGGATCATACACAGCTGGTGTCCGAATTAGTTGGTCTCACCCAAGTGGGTCAAGCTGGAATCTACGATCTGGCTAGTTTTAAATTGCTCTATCATGGCGCCATTAAAACGAAAATAGAGCGGGTACTTCAGCAAATACTCAATGGCGAATAACTAGATCTAGTAAAGGCAATCTTCTACTAGGTTACCTTGTTAACTATCCTGTCATAGAATCAAACAATGTTTGCATCGCCCAGAGGTCTAATATTCTCGTGCTTTTTCGCACCATTCATAATAAGCATCTTCCCAACTTGGTGTCTCATTTGTTTCATAACCGTATATTTTTCCACTACCAATTTTTGAAAGTTTTTTCATTGCATTTAGATGCGCTGGAGACGATCTATAAGCTAGCATGTCGTTTTTTGACTTCCATACGGTAAAAGTGTGTAGAAAACTATTGCGTGAACTAAATTCGCTAACTAGTAATCCATCGGCTTTTTTTGCGACTTTGGAAGCTGAATAATTATATACCAAAAATCGTAGCCAGCCCGTTAAGCCTTTTGGCTTAATCCCTGTTACTGAAACATACAATTATCAAACCCTCTTAATCGCCAGCTAGATATCTTTATCATCTTATCTTCATCAGTTTAATAGATAGCCGTCTCTTTCTAATTGGTCGAGAAGTTTTCTAGAGTAGCCAAAAAAAACCAGACTGTAAATTTGAATACAGCTTTTTTAAGAAGGGCCTATCCCCTTTAAGCTGCTTCCATATTACGCTGATAGTTTTTTGACCATGAAAACCAGCCAAAGAAAATAATGACTATGTATACAGCAAACAGTATTGCAGTGAAATAAAGTTCCCGGTCGATATAGAGATAAATTGAAACGGAATCGATCACGAGCCAGTAAACCCAATTTTCCAATACCTTGCGTGCAACCATAACCGTAGTGACAACACTTGCCCATGTGGTAAATGAATCCAGGTACGGTAATTTAGCATCTGTTCCGGAATTCAGAAGATAACCTGATATTAGAGTCAACATGGCGATAAGGGCCAGGGCTACTAAATGCTTACGCATGCTCCACATAGAAACCTGCAAGCTCGTCGAACCGTTACCGACTTGTCTCCACTGATGCCAGCCGAACACAGCCATAGCAAGATAGTAAACTTGTAGGCCAGACTCCATGTAAAGCTTAACATCCCAGAAGATAGCTAAGAAAATAACGGTAGAAATACCTGCTGCGACCCAGCAAAGAATATTTTCTCTAACCGCAAGAATCAGGTAAGCAATCGCAAACACTACTGCAGTCAATTCCAGCAAAGAATTTCGCATGAATTGTTCACCCACAGTGTTGAAGAATTCAATCACTAGAGAGACCCCGAAGATCATCTCTCAAGAATTTTATAACAAAAATACCTTTCCCGTACTTCTCCCAACTTAGTTTAATCTCGACTGTCAAAAGCTCCATTATCTGATTAAAGTCCCCATATAGCTGAGTTGAGAGATCATTTCGTAACACTGCAATCTCGGGGTACTCCTGAACTCTTTCGATAAATTCTTTGATAGCAGGAATATATTCATCTGCTAATGGATAGAGACTAATATCTACTGAAGCTTTCATAGCTTTACCTCATAAATGGTTTTCAGCACTGCAGTGCTGGATTTCATAGTTGGATTTCATCGTTGAATTTCATAGTTGGATTTCATAGTTGGATTTCATAGTTGACACCGATCATTCGGGGCTCGCCAAATTGAACATAAGGCTCAGGCGCGTAGCCTTTTCTCGGATCATTACCAAATTCCCCAAAGAAAAACCCTCTAACAGCATAGTCTTGATTCGTAAGATTACGACCCCAAAAGCTTAAGCTCCAATTTTCACTAGAATAGCTGAGATTCATATTCAATAGTTCATAGGGATCGCTTTGAACGTTATGACTGTCAGAGAAATAGAAATTATCTTTAGCATCCAAAGAAACCGAAAGGGACCAGGCACCTAGACTATAATCTGCCGCTAGATGGGCCATATAGCTTGGCGCATGAGCTTGATCTCGGCCTGAAAGATCCTCGTTTTCGGAGTTTATAAAGGAATCAAAAGTCGCATCCAACAGGCCGAAACTGGCGGTTAAGCCCAGCTGCTCTGAGGGATACCAAATCGCTTCAAACTCCACACCATTATTCGTACCCTCAGCGGCGTTGCCAATAAAATCTACGAACTCGGTACTTCCGTTAGCTCGGATTCTTCCAGTGGAACTCTTTACTTGTTGGTCGTGCCTGTCATCGTGGAATACTGCCCCTTTTAAATGTAATTTGTTTTCAAGTAGACTCGACTTTATTCCTAGCTCATATTCAATCAAGAACTCTTCACCGAACTCTCGCAGATCCGCATCCAACGTGCCATCGGTGTTAAAGCCTCCGGCCTTATAGCCCCGGGCAACACTAACGTAAGCCATGGTGTTTGAATCTAGCAGGTACTTGGCGGCAATTCGGCCGCCCCAGAGGGTTTCCGAGGGGCTGTAATCAAGCAGCTCAGAATCACTGTAAGTTGTATTACGCCTCTCGACTCTTAAGCCTGTTTCTAAAGTTAAATTTTCGCTAAGCGATGAGTCTAGCTGGAAGAAAAGTGCGGCAGTATCAAAAGCGAACTCGCTGCGAAAATCCGAAGCTAGGTAAGTGTACTCACGCCTCAACGACTCATCACTGCTAAGAGTGTACAGCCCGAACAGCCACTGCGTTGAGTCAGAGAATAGCCGACTATTATCATTTGATAAAAATCTTAATTCTATACTCTGGGTTTCCCTATCGCGGATATAACTGTCCCGTGACATGTAACCATCTGGGTGAATTCCTGCAAAGGTCCAATCTTCGTCGTAGCTATATTCCATATCAGACTCAGCAAGGCCAACGATAAGATCTAAATCAAAACTATGCAGCTCCCAGCTACTATTCATCGCCAATGCCAGAGATTCTTGCTTGTCACGTCCGGGCTCGTCAGAAAGAGTCGTGCGTGAATTGTCCAGCGTGAAAGCATCGTATCCGTTGTCTATATCGACGTGGGAAAGAGAAAGGTCCAGCTGCCAATTCTCAGACATTTCAGCTCTTAATTTTCCTCGAATGGTTTGTTCATCTTGAGCATTATTTCTTTTAGTTTGCAGGAATGAATTCTCATAGAAACCGTCGGATCGATTACTACCCACAGCCAATCGAGCGCTCACAGTGTCAGCCAACGGTCCAGTCACCACTGCTGAAATCATTTGTGTGTTGTAATCCGCTGCCCCGAGTTTGAGATTTGCGGAAAATTCATCCTCTGGATCGTTAGTCTTTACGTTGATCAGGCCTGCTAGGGCATTGGCGCCATATCTCGTTCCCTGGGGACCTCGTAGCACTTCTACCTGCTCAACATCCAGCATTGTGGCAATGCTGGCCGCTCCGCTGAAGTCTACATTGTCCACAAGGAAACCAACCGAGGGATTAATGGGTGCAACAAATTGACTGCGCTCACCGATACCTCGGATTTGGAAAAAACGTGCACGATTAGAACCAGAAGCAAAGTTAACATTAGGAATGGCGTTCACTAGCTCCTCAAAATGCTGAGCAGACCTAGATTTTATGACCGCTTCGGTCATAACTGTGACACTAGTCGCCATTTGCAGCTCATTTCGAGCTCTAAAATCAGCGGTAACGAGAATTTCTTCAATAGTATTTTCTGCAGCCCCCGCGGAACCGTGCGTGAAACTAAAGAAGGCAGACAGAAGAAAGGTAAAATATAGCGTACATCGAGCGTTAGACATGAGTCTCTCCAAAAATTAATTTAAGAGACCCGGCATAAATTGGACGTGTGATGAAGATGTGGTATGCATCCTTTTCCTACGCCGGTATTAACCGGATCAGGTTCTAGGGTTTACCGGCTCTCACCAGATTCTCAGATCAATTGACCACCCCTAAGGAACTAACCACAGTGTATCATTAGCTGAAGCAATAGTTAGAAAGAATTTCTTTACAAAGGGCTTTTGTGGGTCACATGGTTTTTTTTGCTTTTTCAAATGCTCGACAACCTTGTTATAAAACACATGCGATCTTGATTTCCTGCGCATCTTAATAAATGCCAGCAAGGCCTTTTTTGAGATAGATTCGAGCCCACGCCCATTGACGAATTCGGCTATTGCCGTTAGCGTAGTAGACGGCGTGGCGCATCTAGCGCCCTGTAAGCTGGCAGTTATCGCCTCAAAAATCAGCGCCCAAACTAAGAAAGTAAGACCAAACAAAAAGGAAAAAGGAAAAAGGAAAAAGGAGAGGCTTGCACTATTGCAGCTGAGTAAAATTTTCACAGACGAATAGCTTTGTTGATTTTTGCCCACTATCGCTGAGAGAACGGCCTTGATTGGCTATATTCCATGACATAAGAGTCATTTTAATGAGCACTAAAATCATCGTCATCACAGGGCCCGAGTCTTCGGGGAAAACCACCCTAGCACACCAACTTTCTGATTATTGGAGCATGCCTCTTGTTTCAGAATTTGCTAGAAATTACCTTCAAGAAAAAGAGTCTTACCAACAACATGACCTATTGGAAATAGCTAAGCAGCAGCACAATCAAGAACAAACACTTCTCTGTGACTCGCCAGAAAAAATAATCTGCGACACGGATCTATTAGTTATTATGATCTGGAGCGAAGTCAAGTACGGAAACTGTGACCCGTGGGTTTATGATACTTTTGAAAAGAGCATTAAACAAAAAACATCTACCAGGCTCTATTATTTATGCGATCCCGAAATTCCTTGGCAAGCGGACAGGCTCAGAGAAAATCCGAATAACCGTGATGAATTATTCAATTTACATCTTCAAAAACTTAAAGAATATGATTTAGACTACGGCATAGTAAAAGGACAGCCGAAGACTCGCTTACAGCAAGTTCTCAAAAGATCGAAGGGCTAGAACTCTTCCGCTTATTCCAAATCCCCCATTTTGCTAATCAAATACCATCGTATCTCAGAATATTTTATTCTCTTTTCACTCAGCAAACCTCCAATGAAAGAAAACTATTTCAAAAAAATAAAACTTGCATTCAATACTTGAGGAATTCAGCAGACGCGACATATTTTAAACCACGATTGATCTGTATCAATCTCATAAAATGTGCAGATAATTAAAGTTTTTTAAAACTGCTACAAAGAGCCGAAACCATGTGGAATATTACCAAGGTCAATGACAATCGATTAGGTCTAGATATAGGTGAAAAAATCTACAACGTCCACATGACCAAAATACTAGACGAGCTTTTCGCATAAGTTGACGGCATGGAGCATGGTCTCTTATTGTATCAAATCGTAAAACTAGAGATGCCAACTCATGGCGCTATTGCCGTGGAAACATACTACCTCCCAAAGCTCTTTCAAATTACTCAGAAAATCGATCGAGCTGCGAAGATTTGTAATCAATATTGAACTCGAACGGCGGCAGAAATCGAAAGAAGATTAATTCCTGGCTTAGGAATAAAAGCCTTTAATTATGATAAAGAAGACAAAGCAGTAATATGGCTGAATAGTAAAAAATAGCCGCTGCGCGACGAAGAGTTTGTGGCCAGATAAATAGCCCTTCTGTTTTTGGCAACTCTATTGTTCCTAGTACACCATTTCTAGCGCCTTGGTTTTTATAGCAGCTTTTTTAGCTGCGGCACATGGCTGAGTAATAAGCGTTGAATGCCTACTGCCAGTGCCGCGACGCCTGCTCAGTCACCAACGTAAAAACTCATGATGCCGGACATAGAGCCATGCCTTGGCTATCTCTCGCTAACACTAAAAATCTCCCTAGGTGACGCACCTTTACAAGGCATGGAGCTCGAAACTTGTGTTCCGTATTTTCAGCATTTGAGGTTCTTTAACTATCGCTTACCAGAGTGTCAGACCTTATTCTCAGGCAAAGCTACTGTATTTCTCCTCTGCTCGACGCTGTTCAAACCACATAAAAGTACACAGCTACAAAATGGCAGCCACTGCCTAGCAGCACAAATAGGTGAAAAATAGCATGGTTAAATGGAATCTTCTTAATACTGTAAAGCACAGCACCCAAGGTATAAGAAAGCCCACCAGCAACTAGCCAGCTCATTCCTTGGGAGGATAGCTTGTCAATCAAGGGTCCGATAGCAAAGACAATCAACCAGCCCATGAATACATACATGAGAGTTGATAACAGTTTGAATTTTCCCGTAAAGAATAATTTTAAAGTAATACCCGTTAACGCCATCGCCCAACTTACGCTGAATATCACCCAGCCTGTAGTGCCTTGCAAAGTAATCAATGTGAATGGCGTATAGGTTCCGGCTATCAAGACATAGATGCTGGAATGATCCAGAATACGAAGTTTCACACGCCGGTCAATATTTTTAGTTCTGTGATAAATAGTCGACGAGCCGTAGAGAAATAACAGACTAAAACCAAATATGCTGAAGCTAACTAGATAGTTAGCTTCAGCCGAGGCTATACCCCGCTCCATCAGTGCTAGTGTTGCGATAATGCTCAACGCAAAACCGATAGCATGAGATGTCACATTAAGCGACTCCTCACTTGCTGAGTAACGTGGTATCGATGGCGTACTGTTCATAGGTGTTAATCCGTCGCCTGCAATTCTATCTGTGCAAAAAATCACAAACTCAATTTTAAACAAATATTAGAAAAGAAAAATAAGCCGATCATCATAGCAGAAAAAGGGCCATAGATATTAGTTGGATGAATACCAAAGCTTCCAAATCAAACTTAGTTCTGGGTAGCCCTCGATAAAAAACTTACTCTAAGTGCCATGTGTCTAAATCCAACGTGGCAAAATATCTCGCTCGAAGCTCGTCGTCTTCAAACACAACCCCTCCAAACACACTACCTGCCAGTACATTATCTCGAAGCCGATTTTATTGTCACTCGATAAAGAAATTAACTCTTTAGTTTAGTCTTTTTTTCTCTTGGGCTAATTTGTACATTACTTATTACATTACTTTTTACATTACTTATCACACCACTTACCGCACGCCTCATTACACTGTTTATTCTACTAACCCTAAACAATTAGAAGCCCTACCCTTACGTTTGCAGTTCAAACCCCAGCTTGAGCTTTGGTTCTACCTCGCCCACGGCCAATAACCATTCCACGCAGTCTCGTATCGAAACATCTAGGGCGCGAAATTCCAGACCTAAAGTCTCACGGATGCGCTCGTTACGTAACTCACAGGCCTCCCAAATCGCTCCGAACTCGGCCTCTCTCGCCCGAATATTCTAAGGGAATCAACCAACAAACTTGGCGCCTGCAAACCCTAACCTAGGGAAAAGACGGTCGATACTCCCACATACGTCTTCTACATTTCATGTCTCTGTGGACCAAACAATAAAATGCGGGCTATTTTTAATATTACCGCTTTCAAACAGTCGAATATGCGCCTCAGCCATATCACGCACATCCACGGTATACCGCGCCCTGTAGGCACCCAACACATCCTGTTTATATTTACCCAACTGCATGCTCTCAATGTTTTGCTGCCAAGGCCCGGCATCCTTTTGGCGTGCCGAGAGAATAGGGCCTACATTATCACCAGAGCAGCAGGTAATCGCGTCCCATCGACCACTTCGCTGCGCGGCGTCAGAGAAGGCACTCTCAGCCAGAATTTTTCCCATTGAATATCACTGACCGCGTTTAACAGAGCACTTGGGGTTTAGCTTATCTGGGTAGTGGTCTTCGTAGAGAATTGAACCTCGCACACGTTCTTATACGTCCAAACATCCCAGCACCCAAGCATCCCAGCGATAATAGATGTCACAATAAACTGGGTTACGGTTTTCAACTGATTGATACTGATGATACTGATGATACTGATGATAACGTGATCGCAGACCAGCATAACCTAGTCATGGTCTTCATAGGTTGAAACATGCGACACGGACGCAACACCCCGGCACCCCTTGAAAACCTCGTCAAAGCAACCGGCCTCGTCGAGGTCTGCTCAATGAAGGGTCAAGCGACCGGGACTATAGGCTGGCATGGCCTTGAGAAAACCAGTTTTAGTTTCGTCGTTTGCATTCCTAACGCATGCGCGTACTCGGTAACCTTTGCCAACAGAAGCCGAACAATCAGACCACCGATAAATCGCGCACCCCTGTCACAGCAGTTGTTGCACCTTTAGATATTGGTCCTGTTTGTTTTATCCCTATTTTTAATTATAGGCATAATGTTTTTATAGGTTGATATAGGATTGAGTGCGTGAAAAGAGGGAATGTGAATACTTATTTTTAGCTGTTCGCGCTCATATCAAAAACAAACTCTACTCTCTCCTTATTCCAGCCCTGCCTCACCTTTTGGCATTATCTCTACTCAATCACCAATATTAACTTACGCGCTCAATGCTTTAGACCTCGCAGCAACAAATGCCCTTGCCGATCTACTAATATCCTCTTCAGTAGTAGCCCAAGAACAGATGCTAATGCGAATGACCGCTTTACCATCCCAAATCGCCCCACCGGCCCAGCACTCGCCAGAGCTTTGAATGTTCTTAATGATCTTATTCGTAACTTTATCAGAATCACAAATCACCAAAATCTGATTAAAAACCACCTCATTTACAATTTCAAAATCGAAACTCTTTAGCTCTTCAGACATTTGAACTGCGCGCTGATGCAGGCCGTAAACAAGCTCGTCAATTCCGTCCCTTCCCAAATATTTCATCGCTGCCCACAGCTCAATTCCACGAGAGCGTCGTGACATTTCCGGCGTATATGTCATTCCATCTCGGTTTTCGCTATGAACCAAATAAGACCCTGAAGTTTGCATAGCTTGGGCCAATGCTTCGCTGTCATCACAAAGTACGATCCCATTGTCATAGGGAGTATTCAAAGTTTTATGAGCATCAAGTGAAAATGAATTGCCTCCGTCAAAGCCTTTGGTCAAATGTTTTAACTTAGCCGACGCGCCCGCCCATAAACCAAACGCTCCATCAATATGAACCCATGACTTCGCACTGCGAGCCTTTACACAGATACTCTCAAAATCATCAAAAGATCCGAAGCTTACGTGCCCCGCTTGAAGGATTAAAATCGTATTTTCATCAAGGTCGGGTAGCTCTGACAGCAAAATCCTGCCTTGACTATCAGTATCAACCCATTCGATTCGATCAATTCCGAAGCCAAGCAATGCAATAGCTTTCGCAACCGCGCCATGTGCTTGTCGCCCTGCTACAATCCTAATTTCGGGAGCACCATAGAATCCTTGCGTATTAATGTCCCAACCCAGATTTTTAAAAATACGATACCGGCCAGCTGCTATGCCGCACAATATAGCCATAGAAGATCCGCTTAAAAATCCTGCGACAAATCTATCGGGCAAACCAAAAAGCTCCTTAAGCCATGATTCGCAAACTTCCTCTAGCTTCGAAGCGAGAGGAGACATTACATAAAGAGCGGAGTTTTGATCCCAGACATCCGCTAGCCAGCGCGCCGCAATCGAGACAGGCAGAACGCCACCGTTAACAAAACCAAAGTATCTTCCACCAGTAGATGCAACAGTAGCATCAGCACCATAGCGATTTAAATGCTCTAATATATTTTTTGAGTCCCCTGTCGATTTAGGAAATGGTTCTTCAAAATTTTTGAGATTTATGATCGCTTCGGCACTTGGAAAAGGGCTTCTTTCACGCGTACTATTTAAGTAGTCAAACGCATAACCTTTAGCTTGCTCTAGGATTTCTTTTTTCTCAAATTCAAGAAACATTTTTGATCTTAAATTTACTGTCATTTCAGTTCTCTCATTCGTCAATACTGTAAACGCTCAGCCAAAACAATCTGAAAAAAGATGGAGCCGACGACATACGCACTACAATCGTTAGTCTAAGCTAAGTTCGGTATTACTGGAAAAACTTCTTTTTTGCAGTGTCACAGGGTCAGTAAACTCCAGCTTTTGTGCCAATAGATGCAAAGGTTTGCTGTAGTCATCGGGTTTAACCGGCTGAAGTAATTGGGGGTAGTAAGTATCGTGCAGAATAGGCCAGCCAAGGCTTTGCATATGAAGACGCAGTTGGTGGGTCTTGCCTGTTATTGGATTCAGTTCAAACAAAGCTTTGTCTGCAGAGCATTGCAAACACCGAATACGGGAATGGCTGTTGGCCATCCCTTCCACAATGTGCATCAAAAATCTGGTTCCAGTTTTCTCCAGGCGATTCTTAATTTCCCATTGCTGATTAATCGATGGGGGATTAGCATTAGTGCAAGCGACGGCCTGATAGGTTTTGCTGACTTTATGTGCTTCAAAAAGATTGTGATATTGATGACGTGAATCGGGCTTAACTGAAAATAAGACCAAACCTGCAGTCGCTTTATCGATACGATGTACAGCTTGCAGCTGTTGATTTCCGGTTCTATTACGCAAGCGACCTTGCAGACATTCTTTGACATAACCACCACCTGGGGTCACTGGCAGAAAATGCGGCTTGTAGGCCACTAAGATTAGTTCGTCTTGAAATATGATTTTCTCTGAAAAAGGAATAACAGGTTCTCTGTCAACTTCTCGATAGTAATAAACCCGTTGCTGAGGAGAAAATGCACAGCTCGCACTAATCAAACTCCCATCATGCCAATGAACCTTTCCATCGACCATCCGCTGTTGCCATACATCACTAGTAATAGCTGGAAACCTTAACACAAGGTATTCTAGAACAGTTGTTATGCCCGGATTTATCTGTGGCAGGCTGAGCTTGGAAGGGAAATTAGCTATAGCCATAATTGTATTAAAAATTGATCCTGTAGAAATCTATAAAGCAATAAAATTTAGTTCTCAATCTATCAGAACCCCAGTGTGAATTCTACAGGCACAACAGGCACTCCTTCTTAGAATATCCCGGCGGACTATCCTGCTCTATCAACGATCGCCTGCAAATATTAACTCAAAACCCACCTACAGCGAAACATGACCGTTACGCTGCTATCGAACTAGAATTACGCTCACTCGTGCAAACACTTCAACCGGGTCGTTGAGGACTTAACTTCTTTGAATACTAGCCATCATCTAGCGAAGAATCTCATAGTGCTGTCTCAGTTGATATATTGGAAGACCAAGCCTTGGCGATGATCAGAATGAATACAAACTTAGTACAACTCGCTTTTGCTAGCAGCCAGTAACAATAAGCTAGAAACCGACAGCAGACTGACGAGATATAAGCATTGACTGCAGAGCACTGCGCCTAAAGATGGTGAATAACCCAGCATTCTCCTGTTTGACTTTAGAAGCCTATTTTAATGATTCAGTCCGATTCAGTCCGATTTAGGCTCGAACTTGGTAATACCAAAGTTTCCGTGCCTCTAAAAAACAGCCTTGATGCACCTTAATGATGCGGCTGCGCATCTTAAAAAGTAAATGTGTGCCCTTTTAATTCCCACTAGCATGGTAAGATGTGCTTCTTTTTTAGACGATGCAGATAATATGAAAGTTACCGATTCACCGGCATTCAAGGCCTCACGCCAGTATACAAAAGCAAGCTACCTTAAAGCACTATTTCACTTTGGGCATACGATAGGACTATTTTTCGTCACGATAGGTCTTATGTTTGCCACATTACAGGTTCATTATGGCTTAACACTGCTGCTTTCAGTGGTTGCAGCTACAGCTTACCTCCGCCTGTTTATGATTGGGCATGACTGCGGTCACGGCTCTTATTTGCCGAAAAAGTGGCAAAATGAGCGACTTGGCGAACTTATTGGCGTGTTAACAGGCACACCCTTCAAATACTGGGCAAGGCAGCACGCAAAGCATCACTCCACAACGGGCAATCTTGATAAACGCGGCGAAGGTGATGTGATAACAAAGACAGTAGAGGAATTTAATAAGTCTGGCCGGTTCGCCCAGATTTGCTACCGTTTTTATCGCAATCCTTGGTTCATGTTGCTGGTTTCTGCGCCGGTCCATTTTGTTTTGCTGCAAAGACTCCCACTGGGCGACCAAATGAAAACACGTGAAGGCTGGATTAGCGTAATGGGAACTAACTTTGGGATCTTTTGCTATTACGGCAGTCTTATCGCGATTTTTGAACTAGTACCTTTTCTTATGGTTTATATCCCTGTTGTTATGCTTTCGTCTGCGGCCGCTATTTGGCTTTTTTATGTGCAGCATCAATTTGAAGGTGCCTATTGGAACCGAAAGGAAACCTGGACTTACGAACAGGCAACTTTGACCGGGAGTTCATTTTACAATCTGCCACGATGGCTTCATTGGGCAACCGGCAATATTGGCTACCATCATATCCATCACTTAAATCCAAAAGTTCCAGGATACCAGTTGCCTGATTGCTTTGATGAAAATCCAGTGCTCCAGAAAGCAAAATATCTGAGCATACGTGAGAGTCTCGCCACTGCTAAGCTAGCCCTTTGGGATGAGAACGCCCAGCGTTTGATTTCATTTAAGGACAGCAGCAAGCAAACCTAATTTCATTGCTTAAAGCTTCGTCAGCTAAGCGGCGTTCTCAGAAAAGCCATTACACAACTGGCCAATCATTGCTGCGGTTAATAAGAATTAGTCGCGAGACATCCCCCTAATCGGCGCTTAGGAAAAATCAGGGATGTTCAGCATAAAAAGCAAGAGGCGCTGATAGCTCAACAGCTCACCGCAAGCCAGAATGCAAAATCGGTGGGTAAGCTAATTTTTCCTGGAAAAGTTTGTTAAAACTACTGCATATCCACTCTCACTTCGTTTATCTGCTTGGATGAAAGTGGGGGAGCGCTTTACCCCATTTGAGTCTGTGTTTCTCTTTTTCTTCAAGCAGAGATCTTTATCTTCCGCTCGCAATAAAATACCCTATAGGCAGGTCTGTTCCATCCGAACAGATAACTCTCATCGATAAAGAGAAAATTATGAGCACATATCAAAAATCACAGGACGCAATTTCTGCTCTAACGCCTGAGCAGTTCCGCGTGACTCAGGAAAGTGGCACTGAGCGTCCTGGTACTGGCGAATTATTAGACAACACATTACCTGGTTTATATGTAGATGTGGTTTCTGGCGAGCCTTTGTTTGCATCGTCTACGAAGTATGAATCAGGATGCGGCTGGCCCAGCTTTACTAAAGCGATAGACTCGGTCAATGTTAATGAAATCACTGATACAACACTTGGCATGGTTCGCACTGAGGTGCGCTCTGCACACGGTGATAGTCACCTGGGGCATGTGTTTCCGGACGGTCCGGCAGATCAAGGTGGACTGCGCTATTGTATTAATTCAGCTTCACTGCGCTTCATACCTAAGGATGAAATGAGCAGCAAAGGCTATGCGGCCTATTTAGATCAGGTGGAGGACATTGTGTAATGGCAAATGAACGCGCTGTATTAGCTGGTGGGTGTTTTTGGGGTATGCAAGATCTAATTCGCAAGCGTCCCGGCATCACCGCTACCCGAGTTGGTTATACCGGTGGTGAGGTGGCCAATGCCACTTACCGCAATCATGGCAACCATGCTGAAGGGATCGAAATATTGTTCGATAATGACATCATCAGTTTTCGAGAGATTTTAGAATTTTTCTTTCAAATTCATGATCCCAGCACACCAAACAGACAGGGTAACGACACCGGAGCATCCTACCGCTCCGCTATTTATTATGTATCTGATGCTCAGCTTGCAGAAGCATTAAAAACCATCTCCGATGTAGATGCCTCTGGAATTTGGCCAGGAAAGGTCGTAACCGAAGTTGAACCAGCTGCTGACTTTTGGGAAGCTGAGACCGAACACCAAGACTATTTAGAGAGGCTTCCAAATGGCTACACCTGTCACTTCGTTAGACCCGACTGGAAACTGCCTTCAGCTTAATTAGCTTGCATCCGTGCAATCTTTTGCCTGCTTGTAAATGGATAATTCTGACATGACAACTACCTCTAGCAAGATTGGTTTTGGTGGTGGTTGTCACTGGTGCACAGAAGGCGTGTTTGAATCACTTCTTGGTATCACATACGTGAATCAAGGATGGATAGCATCAAGCGGGGATAATTCTGATTACTCTGAAGCCGTTGAGGTTAGCTTTGACCCATCAGTGATTTCGCTATCGGAGCTAATCGAAATCCATTTACATACCCATGCAAGCAGATCAAATCATTCAATGCGTGGCAAATATCGCTCTGCCATATATGCCTATGATGATAGCCAGTTTAAGCAGGCCACAAACAGTTTAGATCGACTTAGAGCAAGTTTCGATGACCCTTTGATAACGCGGGTCTATGGGTTTGAAAGTTTTAAAAAAAATCGAGCAGAGCTAACAAACTACTTCTATAGCGCACCTGATAGGCCTTTTTGCCAGAGCTACATTGAACCAAAACTCAAGCTACTAATGGTCCGCTTCAATCGCCATGTTAATAAAAACAAAATGGCAGAAGTTGGTTTGATATAGAGCGACACTTAACCTAACAACTCTAGATTAGCGCTGATAAAAAAAGGTCAGAGTAAAATGAAAAAATTACCCAGACCCTCTTCATTAAATGCTAACAGCGCTATTGCGCCGGTTTAAAAGCCAGCAACACATTACCGGCTACCTGACTAAAAGAACCGTAACCAGATCCAACGAACAGCATGCCTGATCCTGCGGAAATGGAATGACTGTCGATCGAACCACCGTAACCCTCTACACCGTTGACGGTCTCAAAATCCTTCGCCGTATCAAACTGAAAGAGTTGCTCACCAGTGTCGGAATTAAAAACAAACAGACGCCCGTCGAGGCCAGCGGTGATAACCGCTCCATCCACAGACAACGGCGTCGCAGAGAACCCGTAGAGAGACTCACAGCGACGAAGTCTGTCACTGCGCCCGTCGCAGTCCGGCTGCACTTCAAACGACCAGCTTGGCTCGCCGGTGCCGACGAAGTAAGTGTAAATGCCCGGTCGATTATTCTTGCTGCGGTTGCCTGGATCGTTGATAGTCATGAAGGCACGTTCAGAATCTGTGGCGATGCCCCAGTGATTGCCACCCAGCGCGGTTCCTTCACCGACACGCTGATTCCACACCAATGCACCTGTGTCGGGGTCCAAAGCCCAGATATCTCCGGACTTTTGGCCGGCTATCAACAGCTCCTTGTCACCGCTTTCTACTAGAATAGCCGGGCCGCCGAAATCGAAGTCGACGGAATTGGTATCAGCAAGAACTATGCAGTTGGGCCCTTGCGCACTGCAACCAAAGTTCCACATGTCGTTTTCTAGCGCCTGAAAGACCCAGTTTTCTTCACCGGTTTCAAGGTTCAGAGCTATAACCGAATCGCTGGTCCCTGTGGTTGGGTGAGAGGTATTTTCCCCGGTTGTAACGTAAATCTGCCCCCTTCCGGAGTCAATAGTCGGCGTGGTCCAGATTGGAGCGCCTGAAGGGCCACGCTGCTTAACGCCTGTGGAACTCACCATACCTGTGTACTGCGCCGCTGGCATAGTGTGATATTCCCATAGCTTTTCGCCGGTGCGCACATTCAATGCGGTAACGGCACCATGATTCTCGCAACATTCGAACTTTGGATTACCTCCGGTTATGACGCCTGACCCGGAAAGTGGCACGATTATTTTGTCTTCATGAATAACAGGTGTCCCCGTAATCATCGCCTGGTTGTTGGATGCCTGGCCGCTGGCAACCCAGACCGACTCTCCATTTTTCGCATTGACGGCATGGATCATGCCGCGTCCGTCACTGAACACCAACGTACCTTCGCCGTCGATTTCCCCGTAGGCCATTGATGAACGCAATCGCGTTTCAGCATTGTAAACCCACTTAGCGCAGCCGCTGTTGACGTCCAGTGCAAAAACTCGACCGGAATCGGTAGCGGAATAGAAAATTGTTGAGCCAATGATCACCGGCGCAGAACGCAAGCTAGACGTTTCTGGGAAAGCAACTGCCCAAGCTAGTTCCAGCTTTGGCATATCCGCCGTGGTGAGTCCGGCCTGCTGCGCACTTAGGTGCCGCGAATTATTGCCATCAGTTTCGGTAAATGAGAAAGATAGAGGCTCATCAAGATCTACAGAACGGCTACCATCCGCACACATAGTTGCAGCGACCCAATCTTGACCCTCCTGCTGGGCTTGCTCTTGCGCCAGTATGGGCTGAACAGCGCTCAGGCTTACGCTCAACAGCGCTACCAGAGACAGATAAGATCTAAAATTTGCTTGAAGACGAGAGTAAGAAAACATAAGTAATGCCTGTTCGGTAAATGTTAATTGTTGATTTTATTGCTTTGAGAAACGCACGCCCTGAATTTTCTGATTCATTTGGAGGCTAAAACTCAAAGCTAAAAATACAATAATTGCAGCCATTGTGCGAGTTTGGATTAGATCTTGGTAAAACAGGAAATAAGGCAGATACGAAACAGGGTGTGAAGCTGGCGGTGAGACGAGTATTGAGGTTAGTGTAAAAATGGCGGAACCAGCGCTTAGCCAAGGTGAAATAATATTGAAAGAAGGCGAAGGATGAATACTATGCCGGATTTATGTCCCAACTTCTGTCATGTGCGCGAGTTTGATTCGCCTTTAATCCGACTGTCTTAACGATTACTGCGACGATGAGACTCTAGCAGACCGACAAACCAATCCTTCACAATCTGCAATTCACCCCCGCAGAGTGCTACATAAGGACTCCCACTTATTGAGCTGCGAGTAGCAATTTTTTCTATGAAGTCCTCGGCGCTGCTGATTAACTCTTCATTTTGCTGCCATTTAGATATCAGATGTTGCTGAAATTCATCATTGGAATAGGAAATGTCATTGCGAACAAATCTACAATCGCTGCTGTCTACAACCCCAAGTAGATAAGATACTTCATCTTCCATGGCAGCCGCAGCAGAAATTTGGGGAAGCAGCGTAACCAACAAAAAGGCGTAATTTAATCGAGACATTTTTTTCCACCTAATTATGATATTAAAAGCCGGGAAGCGGTTTCTCTAGAAGCTCAGAATAAATTGATCTGGACCTGCATACAACCCGTAGCGACTAAATCAAAGAAATAATGTACTGTATCTTGGTATGGTTAAGATGTGACTTTCCACATACCCTCATTTTTTATAGTGTTAACTTGCCGGTTCAAAACAGCTTAGCCGTCTTTGAGCATCATTAATCCTGCCCAATCTGAAATTAACGCCTCCCTACTCAAGCCTTAAAATACCCTTGGGGGGAAACTATGTACCGGTTGAGTTTTTTTTCAAGAAGTCAGTAACCGTGCCGCAAAAGCCAAATGTCACTGTGGCTGACGGCTGTCTCATTTACATCATTCGATGCAGACCCACAGGTAGCCGGCTATTATTTGCTCGCAACGCTTCTTAGTTGATCGTTTACAAACCAAACCGCTGAACCTTTCCCCTTTCTTTTCTTTCCTAAATTTGTAATCTAACGGATTCAATACAACCAAGCTAAAACAGGCAAAAACCTTGAGTCTCATAAGATTACTACCAATTACAAAGTCCCTACCCTATAGCTAATCAGAAATACAAATGTGCCTGCCATTATCGTCGTGTCAAGTATCCAAGTGTGTGGCCCTCTCCCAGCAGCGATGAAAGCGTATAAAAAATTTGCAACAAGAACAGGAAAATGTTCGAGATCGAAAATGCAAGAGGCAATTCAGAGTAGGCTTGATTAAGAAAGGATTGCCAAGCAAGGTAGCGTGAGTGGAAGCACAAGAAATATAAGCTGCGATATACCTCTGAAAGCATTTGCTAATGCGATTCCCTATTATTTCCCCCCTATGGGATTGGCGTGCAAGTGTCAGGCAACAACGTCAGCTTTATTGCTTGGATGCTTTTCTTAGATGGCCTTTTGCTGCCAATCGTCGCATTTGCGAATCGGCCACGCCAATTATTGTTAGACACTGTAAAAGTAATTTGGAAAACTGCGCTAGTGGTGTCGCCGCTCTCGACAGTTAACTATGCGATCACCGCTTGGGCGCTTAGCCAAAAACGCATCGCTCCGGTTGCCGTGCTCCGAGAAACCAGCGTATTGTTCGCTATGCTAATCTCATTTTTGGTCATAAAGGAGTTCTTCTTTGTGCTGCTCATTCTAATCATTTCACTAAACCTCAGCGGCATAGTGTTGCTAGGCGCCTGAATCTTTGACATTTTAAACAGACGCCTCGGAAGGCATTGGCAACTCATCAGCTGTGCCGCGACTTAGCAATACACCTGTCACTGCCAGCACACCTCCAGAAATAATTAGAAAAGCGTCTCCAACATTGATACCAATAACTTCGGTTGTGGGTAGCGCAATCAAGCCGCCACCAATAGCAATAAATAGACGACCAACAATTCCAAGGGGCCCACTGCGATCGAGTAAACCCACCCCCAAAAGATAGTGCTGAAGAGTGCCGGCGATCAGCACTATTCCTACCACAACCTTAACTGTCGCAAAGAGAGTTTCCCACCACGTGCCAGACAAAATAAGTGCCGGTTCCAATACGAAGAAAAAAGGTATGAAATAAATCACGCTACCCAATCGCATCGCTTTGAATCCAGTAGACAGCGCAGATGCTCCAGCAATGCTGGCAGCTGCGAAAGCGCCCAGTGCTACAGGGGGAGTGATAAAAGACAGCATTCCCCAATAAAGGATAAACAGGTGGACGCTCATTGGGTCTAGCCCACCTTGAATAAGTGCAGGAGCCAATATGATCGCTAGAAATACATAGGCCGCGGTTACCGTCATGCCAATGCCTAGAAAGAAGCTAGTGAACGCTCCCATTAATAATAACAGCAGCGTCGAATCTCCAGCAATATAAAGCAGGTCATTCACTAAGGTTCCCGACAAACCCGAAACTGAAAGCGCACCAACTATCAAACCAACCCCAGCCATAATTGTCAGCAGTTCCATGAGCAACTTACCTGTCGCCACAAGAAACGAACCCATTTCTTTCATATTCCAGCGATGACTTGTAGATAGTTGATTCAATACTAACAGTATGCCAGTTGCAAAAAATGGGGCAACGGCTTCACGCTGCAAGTAAAGCAAAAGAAAAATTAGCACCATAAAAGCGACTATATAGAACCAGCCCAGCTTCATGGTCTCACCTAACTTCGGCAATTCATCTCGCGGCGTGCCAACCAATCCTTTGCGTGCAGCATAGGCATCAACCTGAACAAACAGTCCAAAAAAATATAATAAAGCTGGTATAGCAGCGGCTAAGGCGACCGTAGAATAAGGCACATTAAGAAAGGTCGCCATAACAAACGCTGTCGAACCCATAATGGGTGGCAACAAAACACCCCCGGTAGAGGCGCAAGCTTCGACTCCGGCTGCATATTCTTTTTCAAAACCATTTTTCCGCATAGCAGGAATCGTCATTTGGCCGGTGGTCAACACATTAGTAATCACGCTACCACTCATAGAGCCCATCAAACCGCTAGATACAATCGCAACCTTAGCAGAGCCGCCGCGAACATGACCAAACAGGGCAAAGGCAAGGTTGATAAAAAACCGACCTCCTCCGGTATGCTGCAGAGCGATACCAAAAATGAGAAAGCCTATGACCAGTTGAGCAAAGGCGCGAAACGGCAAGCCCAGAATACTTTCGATACTCATCACATGATAAGACGCAGTTTCTGCCAGTGTTGAGGACATCCCAGAAATAGGTCCAGGTAATTTTTCAGCGACTATTGGGTAAACCGAAAACACCAGCACAAGAAAGAATAATATCCATCCTCCACAGCGGCGCACAGCTTCCATTATCAGCACCCAAAGTAAATAACTGACCCACACAGCATAGCTTGGCGCTAAAAATTCCCAGCCGTAATCCAGCATTGTTTCAGCGTTGTAAAAAAAGAATCCGCAGGCGGCAAACGCCGACAAACTTAAAGCTCCGTCTAACCAGTAACTTTTAGGGCTGCGAAAAGAGGGATAGAGTAAAAAGCAAAGTGGTAGCAAAAGACCCATCAGTGCATAGTAATAATGATTCTGCACTGTGATGGCAAAATCAAGAAGCGGGCTCTCGGAGAACATACGCAGAGAGTCCATCGCTAGGAAAGCACTGCATAGCGCGGCAACACCTGTAAGCCAGCGCAGTGCTACCGGCAACTCGCCTGCATTATTATTCACTAGCGCCACACCGGATCATAACCGGCTTCTTCTAAACGTTGTCCTCGCAATTTCTGCCACGCTTGGACAAAAGCCTCCTGATCACTGATTCCTCTTGCAACCATTTCAGTCCAAGCTGAAGCGAGCACTTCTTGACGCTTAATAAGAGCCTGATTATGGGCTTCAGTCTCATCAGTCCAGACACCAATTTCTCTCCAATAGTTAACAGAACCCGCATGATAGGGCACTACCCATTCAAACACCTGAGACTCCAACGCCCAACCTATAGCACCTGGGTCGGAGTCCTTAAAGTCGTCATAGTTCTCGCTAATAACCCGCGTCAGTGAATAAACTAAATCGTCGTCTTGGACAGCCAACGTCGTTAGTAGTGGATACGGATAGGTTCCCGCTTCATGAGGGTTATCCTCATCGATGCCAGCGCCACGTGTGGCAATATGTTTGGTGAAATAG
>Ga0302131_1000119_pt1 | contig 46649 bp, 36 predicted proteins | sample CB9_20m_MG_FD_203105 | JGI IMG/M metagenome (GOLD analysis project Ga0302131, IMG submission 203105) | Marine microbial communities from Western Arctic Ocean, Canada - CB9_20m | ecosystem: Environmental > Aquatic > Marine > Oceanic | place: Canada: Western Arctic Ocean | collected 2017-09-19
CGTCAGCTGATATTGAAATCAAAAGCTCCAAGTAATCATTTTGACTTGGTGCTAGTTTTGAAGACATAGAAGCTTCTATTATATATGTTCCCGCTTCTGAAGTTTCGATATTGAGCACCCAAGTACCGCTATAGCACAACCCGTAACCATCGGCTCCCTGATGGCAATTTTGATTACCACCGTTACTGATTGTATAGAGGCGTTGGTCGTCGCCGCGCAGTTTAAGCGGAGTCCCAGAGGGTGATATTACTGTGACTGAGTCGAGAAAGAGTATCCTTTGTTCCCTGCAGCGGGAACCGTCCCAATCGCACCAAGGGTTAGTGAATTCGATAGAGATAGTTTTAGGACCAGGTCTCAACTCTGCTGTGAGAGAAACTGTTTTCCAGTCTTTTTCTTTTTCGGAAGGCAACACTGCTGAAGACGAGCCGATCTGCAGTGGCAAGGTTGACTCTTCTATAAGGGAGAACAGTGATCTTTGGTCGATTGATTTACTGAATTGTCTGGCGACTGCTATACACGCGCTTTCTGCGGTGTGTGTCATTAATACAGATGTCATTAAAGGTGTTAACTCGTCCGCTCGTGCAGTTACGTCCTTTGAATCAATGCCACCCAATAGAACGCTGAGCTCCTCATAGTCAGAAAAAATCGCTCCGCTCGGCCGCGGTTGTGTGCGCCACGCTACGCCAGTTAATTTCCGTGTTTTCCTTGCCAGTTGTTCTGGTGTTAGTAATTGTTCGCCGCCAAACTTTGATTGATAGTGGGCGCTATCAAACGTGTAGCCGGAAACTGTTTTCGCACTGAACCATGCTGACATAAACATCTCTACTAGCATGTCTTTAGCATTCATTCGAATTGCTAATTTATCGGCGAACGCCGTTATAGCCGCTTGCTGGGCCTGATATGCGAGATACTGAGCGGCGTAGTTGTTATCAGTTTCAACAGCTGGTTTTGATAATAGTGGCTTCCCGAAAACGGCCGGCCACCAAAAAGCCGCAGAAGCGCTTAAAAACAGAGGTTCGCTGACAATTAGCTCCGCCAGCCCCTGTAAAGAATTATCGCGGCTAGTAATTTTTTTGCCAAACAGCCCAGGCTCCCGCATGTCTCGGTACCATAAATCTCCTGGCTGGTATGGAGTGCTGGTTCCATCTTGAGGGGATTTGTAGAAGCCGTCGAGCGCGTCGCTGCCATCATCGCTTGTTGACCTATAGTAATTTTCCTCATCCCAATTTTGGAAAGCTCCAGCGACAGGATCAAGTAATGCATGGCAAGTTGTGCAGTTTGGATTATTCATTGTAGGGTTGTTGAGATCGCTTAACGCAGCTTCATCGGTCGGACGCTGGGATGTCTTCTCGATATCAATTCCTAGGAAGTGATAGAAGGTCCACCGAGCCCTGGCACGATTGCGGTTAGTAGCCGTTGTCGGATAGCGAGCGATGAACCCAAAGTCATTTAGGAGACCTGCGTGTGGAAAATTTTTTAGCGTTTCACCAGTAGCACGAAAGGTACTATTAGCCATTGTATGAAATTCAACTTCTTCTAGATCATTGCGAAAGTAATAGCCTTGGGTAATAGAGGGCTTGAATACATTAGGGCCGTCCGTGGGCGAAAAAATGGCGGTGCCCTCAAGCCAATAATTTAGGGTGGGGTTCATCATCATATATTTTGCTGTCAAAATTTCGGAATATGGCAAATCCTTCTCGATAACATGAGCCACTAGTTCGCCACTTGTCCGCCTTAATGATTTCGACATTAAATCTTGGATGTCGCAATTAGGGTCAGAGCAACTTCCACCGTTACGTCTGTTCTCGGCTATTTGGCTGTAATATTTTAAAAAATAGGGAACGGTATCATTTATCGGCAATGTACCTTGAGTCAGCAATCTATCGTTAACCCCGGTCACTATAAATTCCCTAAACGCTAACCCGCTCATTAAGTTGCGGAGTGAAATGCGTAGAGTTGAGTCAGACACAACAAAATTTTTCTCACTCACTGTTGGAATGCGGCCCTGCATCAATAGCGTGGCGCGTCGAAGCGTGGCTTGCCTTGACTCTAACGTGACGCCTGTAAGAAAGCTGGCCTGGCGTGGAGAGGCGATATTTTCTGACCCGCCGAATGCGTAATTAGTCGTATTGCCTAATTGGCCGATCTCGTTGATCACTTTCTGGATAGCTTGATAACCCCCACTTCCTAATGCCAACTGCACTCCACCAACGTGACCTTGTTCCCCTGCAATCTTAGCGAGCAATAAATCTGAGCCTTTTTTCTCAATATACTCCGATAGCGCACCAAAGTTATTTAGCGCTGAAGCTGTATTGGAGCGCTGAAATTGGAGCGCGGAATTCCGAGCAAGCCCACCTTCGACATGACACGCAACACAACGTGCTTGTATAACTGCGGTCTCGATCTCGGCTTCGAATGTAATGGCGGCCTGTGAAGCACTGTTGTCTGGGAGTTCGGTAGAAGATTTCACCGAGATCTGCGCAGGTTCGGACGTATAGTGAAGTGTAGATTCGCCCTCGACGCTGTAGGCGGCGAAATAAAGATAGTCACCAGCTTCGGCCATAGTGCCATCAAGAAGAACTAAGGTCTGGGAGCTTGCCAGCATTTGATCGCTGGCGAATGGCGTAAGCGTCTCTAAAGCACCGCTCCATGGCGCGTAGCTGCCATCGGGTTCCAATTTAAAGAATTGGTTGTTGGCCACGATTATAGTGTAGACCGAAGCGTTTTTGGTGATATCAGCAGCTTGAGGGCGCAGGGTAAGCGAGAGTGAAAAGTCTGTAGTAGTTGTAAGACCGGTCGGTAGAACAGAAGATTGCACGCCTAGCTCAAAAACGCTTGCGCTGGGAGTGCCATCGGTCGATGCCGAGCTAATTGTCGCAATAGACGAAGCAACCTCTAGCGAATAAGCCGAGATCGGCGCCATAAGTATAGCGAAGATTGCAACAGCTCTTAATTTTCGAACCATTCTAATAGCTAGCACGGATGTTTTAGTCTGCTCGTATTGAATCAAGTTAACGTTATCATTTTTGTAATTAATGGTAAACACCCGCAAGCTTCAGCCTAGATCAGCGACGTTTTAGAATGGTGAGCAATTGTCCTTTTTGAATGACCAAGGCGATGCTTTATCGTAGCGAGCATGTGAATGGATTCGGTCTCGTCCTTGCAATGCCCGGAGCTACCGCACTGAGCTTGTATTCGGGATGTTAATCGCTTTACAGCTACCCGCCATATCCCCACTAAACAGCCCCCACAACCGTTACAGTCCAGTGCGTATTCACTGGCTCTTTAGTCCTAAATAGCTCTATGTCACCCCCATTTTCTAGCAACCGCCAAGCCAGCACCCCACCCTAGGGCACACCCCGATAAGTCAGAATGGTTCCATTTCGCTTCTATACATACTATTGTGAACGACTGGTTCGCTAATCAAAAAATAAGAAGAAGCCATGCAAGATTTCGCCAACTACAGACCAAGTGCCGATTTGGAGCCCTCTAGAGCTTTTGCTGCCGATTGGTCGCCAGATATTCCTAGTCTTATCTTCGGGGTTCTTCTAGGCGTCGCTGCTTGCCTGCTGGGGCTAAAGGTAGTCGAGACTAAGGCGGACCAAGCAGTATTGATTGAGGCCCCAATAATTATTGAAGAGGTGGCTAAGAAGACCGCAAAGCTTGATTTTTACGAAGCACTTAAAACCTATGAAGTATTGCCTAGGACTTATGATTAGCCCCTATCACTGAATAAAGGTGTGCACCATGCGCTCAGCTGTCCTGAACATTTCGCTACCTATGGCACTTTCACTATCTAGCGACCTCTTGGCTCATGGTGGCGGAACAAACTCCTACGGTTGCCACAACCAGTCCAGTACGAGCACTCATCACTGTCATAGCGGCGACTACAATGGCCTTTCTTTCAGTTCTCAAGAAGCCTTTCTAGCCTATATCAAAGAACAATCAGAAAGCATAGCGACTGCTACTGTCACTACCGAGACTGCGAGCACTGATACCACTGAGGAGAGTGTAGCTTCCACATATAATCGAGATGACTACCTTCCCGCATGGGCTGACGACGACGGTGACTGCATTAATACGCGGCACGAGGTATTAATCATTGAGTCTCGAGTACCAGTGACAATGAATGACAGCGGCTGCTTAGTCGCCACTGGGGAATGGTATGACCCAATTACAGGGCAGACTTTTACTGAATCCTCAGACGTTGACATCGATCACCATGTCGCACTGTCGGAAGCTCACAGAAGTGGTGCTGACGTCTGGCCAACTGCAGAGAAACTAGCGTTCTCTAATGACCTTCTTAACTCATTTGCCTTACAAGCTATGGACGACTCTACAAACTCATCTAAGGGAGATAAAGATCCTGCAAATTGGCTGCCCCCGAATGAAAGCCACCACTGTGACTATGTTAAGAATTGGGTCGAAGTAAAGTCGCTATATAACCTTACGTACGACGACGCGGAGAAGGTAGCGATCGAAGGGATACTGGGAACAACTGTAGATTACGGAGCAAGAAAATCTGTTGCCGGCCTACTTGCGTCAACAGCAACACCAGCCGGAAGGTTCTCTCTTGGAATAACGAATGGCACTAGTTGTGGATATTCGCCAGCTGGGAGCGTATCCACAAGTACCTTGATAGATTTTTCAATTACACCCTCGAGTGACCATCTGAATCAACCTGTCGATATCATTTTTGTTGCAGTGCTTGGCTCAGACATATATTCGATAAGCGATAAGCGATAAGCGATAAGCTGCAGCTAGCACCACACGCAGGCGATGTTTCAAAATTCGCGGCGTTCATTTCATAAATAACTTTTCAAGAAAGTCGACAGTTCGAGTTTATCCAAACAGTTTTCAACGACCCGCTTAATGTATCGTTGTATCTAGCCTACCGACTAGAAAGTGGTGACTTAGTTTATTCTCCTGAGCCTTTTACCGTTGCAGTGAAGTGAAACCCCGCACGAGGCCAATTTTTATTTCGGCTCACAGTTTTGAGCATCGAAAGTTTAGCGGCCGAAATTGGATATTTATATGAGACATAGAATGAAGTTAAAAAACAAATTTAAAAAATTTCACGTAATCATAAAAGTTTTGTTATGTGCTTTTTATTTTATTTCTAGTGGAGCTTATAGTGATCCTGTTTGGGATATCATTGGTGGGTCTCGGGATGAAAATTTTCTAAATTCTATCGATATTCCTGATAATGCCTTTTCTGCTGTACCAATAAAAATTTCTTTCAACTACCTATCGACGCTTAATCGCTCGGATCAAGTTGAAATTAAAATTTCCCAAGGCGCGTCAATTTATTTCTCGATTTCGGACATTTTAAATTACCCAAATGGAGATTTGGGCTGGAATGGAGCTAATGACTCTATTTCTGGCCTTCAGACAATTTCAATGACCGCTGGCAATTTTTACTTTCTCGCATCAATTGTCACATCAGATAATTCTTATCAGGTAATTGCAAAGAAATACCCTAGTGATGATTCGTATGTAGGTTGGCTTTATAGTGAAATACGACAAACCCCCCCGCCAATAAATGATGCTCTAATTAAAGAAGAACAAGGCGGTCGCACCATGGAGAGGCGTGATCTGATGACAAAAGAATCTACTTTGACTCTAAAGAGATCTGCTAATCTTCTAGACTCCTATTATACGGATATGGATAAAGATTTAAGTTGGACATTTACGATCGAGAACTCATCTGACACTAAATCGAATCCGCTGATATTGGATGTTCTTGGGCCGTACGCCGACGACTCGATGAATACTTATGCGTTCTTCATGGATCATTCGAATTTTTCCGGCTGGCCCAGTAACTGCCAAGAGCGCTCATTTGCGGATATCGATCCTTTTAAAAGCCTAGGCTCAATTCGCTGTAATATTGAATCAATAGCACCAAATTCGAGTGCAAGTATAACAATAAAGAGTCGACTGAAGGCGGGGTTCGGTTTTGATGACTTGACTTACGGTGGACTGGGTTATCCTGATCTTCAAGTTTATGATCCAGTGGCACTTGAATTCGCTGAAATTTCCTATGATGGTTATTTTACAGGGCCGATTCCGGTTCTTGATGTATTGACAGATACCGATGGCGATGGAGTGAGCGATTTCAATGAAGCGTTATTAGGAACTGATGCAGCCGATAAAAATTCTGGCGCCCATAAAGATGTCGTAATTGATATGGTTGTTTTCTACACTGAAAACTTTAAAGAAGACATCATCATTGATCCGGAGACGAAGATTAATAGTGCTTTTACAATAGTGAACGAAATTTTCAAAGGTAGTGATACAGGAATAAAATTTAATATTGTTCACTATGAATTATTAGATTACAAAAATAGTTGTACTGCGGAGCGCTGCTCAACTGGTCAAAGATGGAACGACACGCAGACTGTAATGGCGGAGTATGGTGAGAAAGGAAAGAATCAATGGCGATTCAGTGAAAAGATAAGAGCTTTGAAAGGCGCAGATTATGTGATGATACTCGATGGAAAGGGGGGAGGTGACCCTACCTCAGGTCAGGCAGCATCTGGAACAAACAATAGAGGCTATTTCGGGTTTAATAAGGATAAGAGAACAACCTTTGTCCATTATGATGGGTGGGGTTTCGACATCGATGAGGTGACTATGGCGCATGAGCTTGGGCATATGTTTGGCAATAGTCATTCCAGGAAACAGTCAAGAGATACATTGGGTAATAATGCCTTAATTGCTGGCACCTTTCCTTGGGCGACGGGCCATGCCATAAAAGACAAGTTCGCAACTATCATGCCGTACGCGACTAAATTTGGAAACGCTGTTGCGATCAAGCGGTTCTCGGATTCTTCTCGATCGGATTGCTCGTATTTTGACGCACCTACCTATGATAAGGTCTTGGGGGTAGCCTGCGGGGTCGATCGTTCTGATGATCAAAACGGAGCCGATGCTGTAGCGGCCATGAAAATTGTTCGATATCAACACGAACAATTTTCACCAACACGTCCGACACTTCCAACAAGATCATCTGATGGCAAATCTTACTCTTCGAGATTTTTAGCAGGATCGATCAGGGATATCGAGCTCGGCTTTAAATTAAACTTCACACCTAACGATAAAATAACTACCGAGAGTACAATCAATATTGCTGCAGGGCATGTCGGGAAAATAGGCACGACGCATATAATTATTGATGCGGGGGCTTTGGGGGCTTTTCAAATGAACTCTGACGGTGCGTTTGTTGATTTTGATATGGATGCGCCAATTTTAGTCGGTTCGATTGAATCAAGGCCTTTGAGAGCTATCGAAAACCTCAGGGTATTTGATGATTTAAAACCTAGCGATTTAGGTGTGACATCAGTTTTATTAAATATATATTTTGGTTATACGGTGATCGATGAGGGCCTAATAGTTTATACAGGAAGCCCTTTAGTTGTGAATATTGTAAATTAGTAATACCTAAAGAATAGGTAAAAAAATTACCCTAGCAGGTTAGTTTACAGAACCTTTTTCATGATGCCTTAATAGACTAGCGGATGTTATGCCAAATCTATGTCCAATTCTTTTCCCAATAAGTCTCAGCATGAGCAGCCCACACAACCGTTACAGTCCAATGCATACTTACTGGCTCTTCAGCCTTTGATAGCTCTATGTACCCAACTTCCTACTGAACGACCAGCCAGCACCCCACCCTAGGGGCACACCCCGATAAGTCAGGATGGTTCCATTGCACCCGTATACATACTATTGTAGAGGAACGATAAGACATTCCTGAGAACAGACTATGAAGCTTTTTACCTTAGCCGCTTGCTCCCTTCTGCGGAGGATAAATTGCGATTAGACAAAAACGCAATATTGAGGAAGGCAGGTTCCCCCTAGCCTAGCGGAGCCAAAATAATTGTATTTCTCGGTATTTGATCACTGACAGACTCAGCCAGAAAGTGATAGATTTACCTATCAAAAAATATATAGGATTCTCAACATGAAAAAGAGTCTCACCGGAACATTACTAATTCTTTCGCTGCTCGCGTTTTCCTGGGCTGCACAAGCAGCAGATTTGGAAAACATCGGCACTTTCGACTTTCCTACCTCAGGCTCTCCTGAGGCACAGGAACATTTCCTGCTCGGGGTGGGCTATCTACACAGCTTCGGCTGGAAACAAGCCCGGGTTGAATTTCAAAAAGCACAGGAAATAGAGCCCGAATTTGCTATGGCTTACTGGGGTGAAGTTTTTTCCTACAATCATCCGTTGATAATGCCAGAGGGTGATCCCGGAGCTCCAATACGGGTTCTGAATAAGTTGGGCGCCACTTCTGCAGAGCGACTAGCAAAAGCGCCCACAGAGAGAGAAAAAGGCTTTCTCAGGGCAGCAGAGGCCTACGCCTTTGATGAGGGTGGAGTCTTGGGAAAAAGAACTGCCTGGATGAAAGCCATGAAGACGCATTATGAAGCTTTCCCGGATGATTTTGAGGTAGCTGCGTTCTATACGGTTTCACTGATAAGTGCTGCTACTGCGGCAGGTGCTCAGAGGGACCGGACCAATTTTCTTGCCGGTTCTATTGCCCTTGAGTTATTCCGTGAAAACGAAAATCATCCTGGGGCTGCCCATTATATTATCCATTCATTCGATGATCCGGAGCACGCGCCTATCTCCCTGGCTGCCGCCTTGAAGTACGCCACCATAGCTCCCGCCGTTGCGCATGCCCGACATATGCCAACCCATATCTTCATTCAACACGGGATGTGGCGAGAAGTAGCGGAATACAATATAAGTGCGTTTCAGGCAGGCGCAGACTTATGGCTACCTGGCGACAGCCCTGGCGACCAGAATCACTCTTCCGATTGGGGGCAATACGGCCATCTACAACTGGGGGATTATGCCTACGGCAGAGAGTGGATAGCCAAGGCCGAGAAAGTTCTGGTTCAAAATCCGGATGACAGACGCTCGATGGGTACCCTCAGAAATATGAAGGCACGCTATATCGTTGAAACTCAGGAATGGAAGACCAGTGAAATCAACTCGAATACCAATGCTGGTGAACTCCTCGCCATCGGATTGAGTGCCATAAATCTCGACGATAAGGCGATGACTGAGAAAGCTATAGCAAGGCTGCAAGAAATGGTTGAATCACGACCGGATGATAGCAATCTCAATATTATCTATCGGGAAGTGGCTGGATTGTCGCTGGCCAGACAAGGTAGAGCCGAGAAGGCCCAAGCGTTATTTGATGAAGCGATTGCACTCACTGATGCTCAGTTACCGCCAAGGGGCTCTGCAAACCCCTATAAACCTGCTTACGAACTCTATGGGGAGGTCATGTTGGCTCAAGGGGAGGCAGAGAGAGCCATCGAATTATTCTCTGAATCCCTTTTGAGAACGCCAAACAAATCCCGGTCCGTGCTTGGTTTAGCACGTAGTTATGTGGCGCAGGGCCTAAGCGATCAAGCGCGCGAGCAATACCAAAAGTTGACTCAAATACTAGTTGACGACCAACTACCTAGTTATCAGGAGGCTTTATCCTATCTGGCTGCTGGAGGGGATTAGCACGGCTTGAATTAACCCGGAAAATGGAGATGCTATAACTGTATTGGAAACAGGCCACCCGTCACTGGCAACTAAAATTGGTGGAGGCGGGGGAGGGGAGTGAATACCTAGGTCAGCTCACTGCTATCTCGTTATATTTTATCTAATAACTATAACTATAACTATAACTATAAAAGTACCCCCCAAAAGTACCCCCAATTAGTTTTGTCATCTTGCTCTTCTATGAGTCTTTCCAAAAGCTATGAAGACGATCCTTAGCTAGCCCTCGATCAGTCCTATTTTCACCCAACAGATAACAATCAAATTCAACTGGCGAATTCTTAACTTTCTTGCCATCAGGTGATACTGCAACGAGCTGGCCGTTAGCATGCTCTACAAACTTACAATGCGCTCCCTGGCTGTTAATAAGCTTATCTCCAGAACTACTAATCTATCGTTCAGTAACCGCTTAATTTGCATGTTAGGAGCCTCTCAGTGGGATAGTGCTGTGTATTATAGCCCCGCGTGTCAAGTACGCCTGGAGTAGGGGGCCTTGTTTCCTAGTAACCGCCCAGCCAGCACCCCACCCTAGGGGCACACCTCGATAAGTCAGGATGGTTCCATTGCACCCGTATACATATTATTCTGGACGGACGATTCTTTATTTCATATGCCTATAGAAAGCCACAGTGATACTGACGGAGATTATTTTGAATAGCACCGCTAAATTTCACCCAGATTTTGAAAGGATACTTGATAGTCACTTCGAAGGTCTGCTAAGAAATGAGCAGCTATCTGTCCCGGGGCTTGTTGTCCTGGCTCGCCGCGGTCAAGAGGCGTACCACAAGGCTTTTGGCGTAAGTGACCTAAAGACTGGGAATATAATGCAGACTGATGCCATGTTTAGAATGTTTAGTATGACAAAAGTACTAACTAGCTTTGTGGCATTGCGACTTTATGAGGAGGGACTCTTCGATTTCGAAGACCCCGTCAGCAAATATATTCCTGCATTTGATCGTTCTTGGGACATTGTTGTCGATAGCAAAAGCGGTCCTGAATCTATTGATTACAAAAGCTTTTTGACTGGCCAAATTATAAACTTAGGTTTTAAGCGTGAAAAATCAGCTAAACCGATGCTAATTAAACATTTGATGAGTGAATCATCCGGCATTGAATATGAACTCTTTTCTGAGTACGACTCGTTTCTCGGTGGCGGAATATGTGACCGGAATTCTGGTCTAGTTGCAAATGCTCTGAGGCAGCAGTTACATCCAGAGGTATATAGAAGCACATGCATCGTAGGAGCGAATTTAACTTTAGAAAGATTTGTGGACACTATCGGAAATGCTGGTGTCCTCACATGTGAGCCAGGAGAATTTTCTTACGGTCACGGGGCTACAGTACTAGGCCGTGTGATCGAGATTCTCTACGAAAACAGTCGTGGCGTATCTAGGAAGTTTTCCGAAATCATGTCAGAGCTTTTGTTTGAACCCTTGGGAATGGACGACGCAGCGTTTTTTCTTGCCGATGGTGATACAAGAGTAAATCGTATTCCGACTCTCTATGGCGCTGTCTTAGAGGAGGATGGATTGAGTGCCAGAATCGCTGAAGAGCAAGAATGCTATCCCATAGGCGTCGATTATCGAACTAATCAAACTGCACACTATACAGGTCCACGAAGCTATGAAAGCGGCGACACGGGGTCGATTATGACTGCGAGAGACTATTCCAAGTTCTACGATATGCTTCTTGCTGGAGGAATATCTAAAAATGGGGAACGTCTTCTCAGCAAGCAAGGTGTGGCAACTCTGTGTAAAGGTCGATTCAAGGATCTAAAGCTCGACACAGCATTGGCAAGGGCATTTGGAGTTGCCGGAAAGCATAGTCCATTCCCTAAATCGTTTAACTTCGGTTGGGCAACCGCGCATGGAGATGACTATTCGCTTCGAGGCTACACAACTAGCGATCACAGCGATATGAGCAACTGGGGAGGTTACGCACTCACCCAAGGTTTTTTCTATCCTACCGAAAATTCTTACATGCTGGTTTGCCCTCAAATTATGCTAACAACTCCTGGAGCATTTGCTTTTGGCCAAACCTTGATCCGAGATACATCTATGTCGGCTTTTCACAGTGTATGGAATTGATAAATGGCAACCGCCCAACCAGCACCCCACCCTAGGGGGTACACCCCGATAAGTCAGGATGATTCCATTGCACCCGTATACGTACTATCTAAACCCCTTGGATATAGCAGATATGCCAGTGCCTTTATAGCCTCTAAATGCAGCGAATTCGGGCCTATCTGGGGCTTATACCTTACTAGTCAGCCTCAGGACCTCTCAAGCGATACCTGACAGCCTATATCTATAGTATCTTCTGGGTATGAATATGAAGAAACGGCTAACTTCTATAATCCTAAAATTCGCCACGGCGGGGTGGTAGCAAAGACTTTATTTTTCCACAGTAAAAGCTAATAAATAGGAGAGATCATATGAATGACAGTGAGCAAATTAAAAATCTAACGCAGCTTTATATCGATAGCATGAGCCACTCTAGTGCAGAAAAAGTAAAAGATGCCTTTCACAGTAATGGAACAGTGGTAGGGTATTTGCACGGAGATTTTATGGAAATGTCTGTCGATGACTTCGCTAACTTTGTTGCGTCGCAGCAACCTTCCCCAAAAGAAAAAGGAGAAGAAGTGGAATTTGAAATTCTCGCGTCTGAAGTGGAAGGAACAACCGCATCAGTAAAAGTTAGAGATAAATATCTAGGCATAACTTTTTTAGATACGTTGTCTTTTATAAAATTTGAAGGCAGCTGGAAGATTTACAGCAAACTGTTTCATGTTGAGAGCGAATAGGAAGACTAACAACAATAACTCTGCTCTTCGGGGCAAGCAAAATTAGCATAAATACTGGGAGCGACGGGGAATGCTTTCTTTTTTAAGAGTGTTTGCTTACATTTGCATTTGGACAACTCCTTTTCAGGTGGCATTAATTTTGTGGGGTATCGGCATTGTTGTCGTTACAGATTATAGTATTTTTTCACTATCGAATATCGAGTTTATTAGGAACTACCTTGGCTTTTTACTTCCTATCATTGAGTGGGCGTACACATGGGTTTGGATTGCTTTCCTAGATTGGGTTTTTTCTCTACCGATAATTTTACATCAGACATTGAAGGCAATATTCTCCACGTGGCTAGGCTTTTGGATACTTAAAAATACAAGATGAACAAACTACTAACAACAATTACCTTACTCTGCTTTTCTGTTGCTGCTAATGCGGTTTTCTATGAAAAAATTAGCTTAAATGTTTGAATACAGTTATTTGGAATGATCGGATTTATAGTTTATAACAAAAGGTTTGAAATATGAAAGCTCTACGATACACCTCCATAATTTTGGTGGCCGTCTTGATGCTGGCGCTTGTCGCCATTATTGGGTCTGGCAATGGTTCATTGATAGGTCAGACTTGGGGCATTATGTTTGGCGGGCCTTCTTTGCCGTTTGACACAAGTAATGCGGTGTCTCCACCGGACTATTCCGAGAGCAGTAATTGGGCGGCGCTACCGGAAATTCAAGGCGTTGAAGACATAACTCCAGCTGGTGTCTCCAACACAGTAATACAAGGCCAAGCACCGGTGGATGTTTTCTTTATTCATCCTACCGGTCTTCTTCAAGGTAAGGATTGGGTTTCTTCTCTTGATCCAAACAGTGCAACGATGGAAAACACGAAATGGATGATGGCCAATCAGGCAAGCGCCTATAACGGCTGTTGCAATATCTACGCACCGCGCTACAGGCAAGCTAGTCTTTTTGTCTATCTAAAAGATCCATCCGTGAGAGAAGAGGGCTTAGCTTTTGCTTATCAGGATGTGGCTCGCGCCTTTGACTACTTCCTTGAATATCACAACCATGGCCGCCCGTTTATCATTGCCAGCCACTCTCAGGGAACCCATCACGCAACAACATTGCTGCAAGAACGAATTGCTGGTACTGAACTTGCCCAGCGCATGGTGGCGGCCTACATCATCGGCGGAAGTACTCCTCAATCGGCAGTTGATGAAATGGAAGGTATTGAGGTGTGTGATGGTGCGACTGAGCTAGGCTGCGTTATTCACTGGGATACCTTTAACGAGTCTTTTATTGACCAATCGGTATCCGAAAGTCAAGGGAACGTCTGTGTCAATCCGCTTAGCTGGAGAGTCAATGGGGGTCTTGCAGATAAATCACTGCACAAAGGCGGTGTCGAAGAAGCCGGAAGTTTTCAAATTTCCCTCGGGGGCGATGACGTTGCCACCGGCATAATATTCAATAGTCTTGGGGAACCTATACCTAACGCTTTACAAGCGCAATGCAAAGGCGGCATTCTCTATGTTACTGATCAATCGGATACCGTTTTGGGGGGTTCTGCGGCAGCATTGCCGGGTGGTAGTTATCACCTCTTGGACTATCCATTATTTCACATGGATATCCGTGAGAATGTGAATCTCAAAGTGGCGGAATATCTTGCTCGTTAACGGGAAATTAATGTAATAGATAGGGTAATAGATAGGGTAATGGATAGGGTAATAAATAAGGTCAGATGGAGGCCCAGCCAGCACCCCACCCTATGGGTACACCCCGATAAGTCAGAATGGTTCCATTGCACCCGTATACATACTATTCTGGACGAACGATTAGGTATTTCTGAGAACAGGCTATGAAACTACTTATCTCTAAATTATTAGGGCTTCCTTACTACAAAGTGAATCGCCACTGGGAAGCTTTCTCATTAACTGGATTTTGAAAAATGAAGTTAATCCAAGGTGGAAAGAAGTCCCCTGATATTAATGATCAGGATTGGAAGTTCATTAAAGACAGTCTCAAGCAGTGTATTGCCACGCATTTCATTACCGAATCTGAAAAAAAACAGATTTTTGATTATCTTGAAACAACTGAAAACACAGACTCGACCGTTCGTGGACTGATGGCTGGATCGCGATCAGTGACTAGTTTCGTCTTATCATTACTTCAGGCGGCAAATGCACAACGGGATTTAAAAAAGCAGTGAAAGGAATCAAAGGGGTCGAATCAAAGGGGTCAGGGAATCAAAGGGGTCAGAGTACTTGGGAATCAAAGGGGTCAGAGTACTTTGATTTTCTATATCGTGTCTGCCGCGATGTAAAAGGGGTCAGAATCAAAGGGGTCAGAGTACTTTGATTTTCTATATCTTGTCTGCCGCGATATATTTTTTAGACTTTCTATCCCCTCCTCTCGGGAATGGCGGCAATGTGTAGCCTAGCTGTTGTTCGATTTGTTGTTTGAACTTGCCGTCACCTAGCACCCAGGCTTTATTGGTGGCAACCCTGATTTCTTCAATTGTGTATCCGGGAATGTTTTTTTCAAACAGCGACTGATATCGAAGCCGGCGTTGGCTGCTATCCTTACCTAATGCAAGATAAACAGGATGAGGAGTGATGAGTTTAATCTTCTTTCCCAGCACATTGTATCTGTAACTAGACCAGGGATATTCAGCGGGGTGCTTCACCATACCGGCTCTGACCGGGTTGAGTTCGATGTACCGACTTACTGTTAGAAAATATTTATCAGTACTGACCATGGAGGCTTTGAATCTACCCTCCCAAAGTGTTCCTGTACGTTGGTAGGTGCTATTGATATACCGCACATAATATCGACCTAGGCCCTGCATCATCATGCTAATGCTTCTTGGGGCTTGGGGTGTACAGAGTAGGTGAACATGATTGGTCATTAGCACATAGCTGTGAATGGTCACTCCAGAGAGTTCACATCTATCTCGCAGTTTATCGAGATAAACGATGTAATCACGTTCGGTGAAGAAACAAACCTTTCTGTTATTTCCGCGCTGGATTAAATGAACGGGTACTCCGGGCAAGAACCTTCTCGGATGTCGAGGCATGAGAGAATCCTTTCTCTGCAAGTGGTTAACAATCAAATTGCTGTCGTTTAGTGTAGTCCAGAGGATTTAGAATGCTAAATCAAAGTACTCTGACCCCTTTGATTTCACTAAATCAAAGTACTCTGACCCCTTTGATTTTTGATTTCAAATCAAAGTACTCTGACCCCTTTGATTAAAATTGCTGTCGTTTAGTGTAGTCCAGAGGATTTAGAATGCTAAATCAAAGTACTCTGACCCCTTTGATTTGTGATTTACCTTTGATTTAACCCCTTTGATTTAAGGTGTCCATCACCTTTACTCTTCTCTCAGTTCTTCGCCATCGCCATCCTCCTCATCTTCGTCGTCTTTCGCGCCGCTGCAGGTCTCTGGCAAGTAGCGCTTGCCTAAGGCGTCTACTGTGACCACGTCCGCCACGCAGTCCCATTTGATGGTGTCGTCGTCCTGAGCTCGCGCAATGAGCAGGAAGCCAAATTCAATGTCTTCAAATCGTCCACCAAATTCTGTCATATCTACCAGGGCCCTGAGCGTTCCGGTGCGTAATTTGTCTGCAGCAGGTACTCCCAACTCGCCTGCCCGGTAGTCTATACCGGTGAGAATGCCTTCCGGAATGAAAGAGCTCAGGTTGATGTCCGCTTCTGACTGTGGCATCTCGCCGTAGGTATCGAAGTACTCTTCAATAATTGCCTGCTGCTCCAGCCCCAGATCAACGGCAGCGGACACTGCGTCGTCGATTCTGGAGTTGTGGTAAAAACCAAAGGCAACTCCTATCAGCACTACTACTATCATGGGATAGACAACCATCTCGGAGGTTGTGAGCCCACTCTGCCAGTTCCCTGTTTGGGGTTTTTTCATCGAGCTGAATTCCTATTTTGCAGATAGTGATGTCCTGCACTATTGCAGGCGCACATCACCATGCAACTTTCGCGCCCGAGCGCCGTTTTATTTTCTGTCGGGCTTTCTGTGGAGTGCCGATGCCTTCGAACTCTACGAAGGCCTTCCCCAGCCGGTCTGGATTGCAAACGGCACGCGCGGAGATTTCAATGACTACTGCCGTGAGGGGCGCCTGTTAAGCAAGGACAACTGGAGTGGTGAGGTTTTTCAGACGGGCGCGCTGCCTTTCTTCGAAATGACTTCAGACTTCATTGCTGCCTATGAGCAGTTCCTGCAGGAACACTGACGGGGCTGGCACCAAGCGCCACTAGCTAAACTAGGCACAGTAATTGCTGCATAAATCTATAACTGACTGTCTCTGTATGTTTTTGGGGGCATATCGCGCCAAAGCGCACAGACTCGATGCATTCTGCTGTTTTTTTTGTCTCAAAAAGAGGCGGGGACTGGTATGGAAACTTGGAACAATCTGGTCGACAGGTTTGATCTCCTGTTAGAGAAGATCAAGCTGGGAAGTACTGTGAAAATCGCAGGGAGAGAAATTCCTCCGGTGGTTATGAGCTTTGCATTGATCGTTATCTGCATTCCCATTTGGGGCTACCTGGAATTCGAAGGCGACAACAAACTCATCGGTGCGCTGGTTGCTATCCTGATGGCCTGGGGCGTTGTCCAGTTGGGCGCTCTGGGTCTGGGTGACGGTGTCGGCGAGAAACCGGGCGGTTCCTCAGCCGATAAGACCTTTGCATCTGGCACTGTGTCCGAATCTACCGAAAACTCCAACTCAATCGAGCATCCAATGGACGCAAGTGAAACTCAGCCCGATCAGCAGCAGCGACTGGTCCTATTCGCATTCGCGGGTGTTTTGGTTGCTTTAGTTGTCATCTATCTGCTGAGGAATGTTGACCGTTACGAAGATCTGAACATTGAGTTTCGCTATAGCGAACTGGTCGATATGGTGGAGCCTATCCAAGACACGATAGAGGTTGCTTTGCTATCCGGGAGCGCTGTCGACATGGATTTTCTCGATAGTGGAGAGGCAGGGTTGCCCGATGAGGTGCTTGTTTCTGAAGAGGCCCACGGCATTTCCGTCATCGACGGCCAGATCATTGCGACGTGGATGAAGGATGAGTCCGACCTGGATGGGGTGACCTATATTCTTGCCCCAAAGATCGAGGACGGAGAAGTTGAGTGGGCAACCACTGGGACTTGTGGTGGTAAAAACGCCTGTTAGATAACCAACAATGCAATTCACTACTAATCAATTGACCCTAACCATCAGCTGAAAAGCTCAGGAGCAGAAGTAATGACTGATCAATCCATAATCCCTCTCGATATGGTTAACCCGCTTGACTCGCTGGACCGCTCATCACCCGAGACGGGCCCCTCCGGCAAGCCAATAGTGCGCACCGAAGAAGGGATCATCACCGAAGGCAGCAAAGTGACATGGGACAAGAAGGCAATTCTTTGGGCGCTGCCCCAGCCGCTTCTGGTTGCCTGCTCCGTGTTACTCGTCGCCGCCATGGTGGTGAATCAGTGGGGCGATGAGTATTACCGGGTGTGGACTCTGCTCGTTGCGGTCTCCGCTACGCCTATTTTGTTAATCGCCGAACGGTTCTGGGCCAAGAAAAAGTACTGGTTGCTCAAGCCCGACGAGCTGTTAGAAGACGTGTTCTGGATGGCTTCAGGCGGTCTGCTTTGGGCCCCGATCATTTCCGACCTGTACCGGACGCCCGTGTCTGAGGGCTTCCGCGCCCTGCGTGACATGTCTCCGCTGCAGATCGAATTCCAACCAACTACTGTGCTCGGGCTTATAGGCGCCATGCTGGTTATCCGATTCACTTCCAGCTTCTTCTATTACTGGCTGCATCGCATCCAGCATGAGTCACTGTTCTGGTGGCGTATGCATGCGACCCATCATCACATTACCAAGATGAGCGCAATGCGCGGTGGTCGTACCCATCCCCTTGAATACCTTGCGCTTGGCCTCGGCACACCGATGGCTCTGGCCCTGATGGGTGCAAGCGATGAAGTGTTCATCGTGTCAGCTGCCTTCGGTATGTGGAACGGCAAATTTAACCACGCTAACCTGCCCATGGTTTCCATGCCGGTTTGGGACTGGTTCTTTGCAACCGCGCAGCAACACCATTGCCACCATGCGCTGGAGCGCCGTCAGGCTGACTCCAACTACGGCTGCAATATCATTTTCTGGGACCGCGTCTTCGGCACTTACTGCGGCGATGCTGAAGTGGGTAGTTTGGGTGCAGGCAAAGGCGTTCGTCTTTCCATCAAAGACCAGCTGATGCTGGCCTTCTATTCCGACAAACGCCTCAAGAGTTTGTAGCTAATCGACTAGAGCTGACCCCAAGTCGATCCATTCAATGGATCGGATTGGGTAGGTTACCTCCGAAAACGGCCAGTTTTCTTCCACCCACTGCGTCGTCCACTCATAAAACTCCGCATCGAACTCAGCTTTGGTTACCCACAGGGAAACCTGGGGGAACCTTAGGGACACTCTCAATTTAACAACTAAATTCGGCGGATGCTGGCGGCATGCCTGACCATTGTCTGCTTTGTAGACATGCCAAGGATGGGACGATTATATATCCCGGGTGGCTGTTATCATCTGATCGGGCTCAAACAACTGCATTTATTCCTTTGATCCAGTTAAGCAGATCGGTTTTCGGAGCAGCAATGTTGCTGTAGTATAGGCGATCGGTAGGGTACTTGCTCCCCACGCGGTGGAAGGCAACAATGCCAACGGTTTCAATTAATATTTAGCTAGGAGAATGATGTGTTGGTAAAAGTTTTTCAGTTGTTTAAAAAAGCCCCGCGGTTATTGATTTGTGCGGTATTAATTGTTCTGTCGTCAATGGTGAGTTTCGCAATAGAGCCGGGGTCTTCGAATGAGCGATCACTCAATGCTCAGTCCCTAGAATATCTCGGTTTCGACGAGGGTCACCTATCCGAACGGGCCAGTGCCGGTCTCAGAGAAATCTTCTCAGGTAAGATGTTCTACTCAGCGATGCCTCTTAGCTTCTCGCGGGCGGTCGATGCCGCTGCAGCTGCAGAAAAGGACTCTCTAGGCTATGACCGATCCACAGTTGACGGGAAATTTTTGGTCAACGGAAGCTTGCCTTCACCACCCGCTCGTGGTGTGGCGTCTGATATCTCCTTGGCCGACGTTGTCTTTGAGAGAGGCGGCGTAGAACTTAAGGGCTTAAGTTGTTTCGCATGCCACTCAGGAGTGGTAAATGGTCAGGTGATAGCAGGACTGGGAAGCAATACAGTAATGCAAAATCTTCCGCGTCCAGAAGGATCCGAAGACCCAAATATGATGCAGATCATCGCGGCTCTAGATCCTGCCGAGCAAGAGGTCGTGGCCGAGCTGATGCTCGGAGGTTACGCAGCACAACCCCTCACGGCCGAAAGGACGAGTCGCGGGGATAATTACGGTCCCTTTGGTGTGTGGGCTCACGGTGCGGCACTCGAAGATCCGGAAAACAAAGGTCTAGCTGTGAGTCCAGCAAAGACAGCATTGACCGACTTAATCGAAAATAATATGGCCCCTCCGGTAAACCCTATGCCGTGGTGGTTGATGAAGTACAAGTCATTTGACTATTGGTACGGAGATGGTAACCCCTACGACGCAGGACACTTTTCGTTTAACTTCACCGGTACACAGGCAAACGTTAACGACATTCATGCCGATCATGTTGCGTCAACAGCCAAAGCCCTGGCTTTCGCTCGAGAGACAGTATCTCCCGAGTTTCCAGATAGGCTCGATGCAGAGCTAGTTCAGAAGGGCGCCGATATATTTCACGACCGCACTTATCCGGCCGATTGGGACAATTTTAGAGCTTGCTTCAAGTGCCACGGTAGCTATACCAAAATCGGTGACAACCCCGACTATGGCTTGCCGGGCTCTTGGTCAGTGAAATACGACGGTACGGAATACGAAAATGTTCGTACAGATACGGAATACAACGAAATCGTAAAGGCTTTCGGACCGGTAAATGAACACATAACAAAACTCCAAGCCTACTTTGAATCGCAGGAAAAGCCTGAGCTAGGCACTGTCTACGCTCCCCTCGAGGGGAAGGGCTACGTCCCACCGCCACTAGTCGGGGTCTGGGCAACCGCACCTTACTTTCATAATGGATCGGTGCCAACCGTGGAAGCGGTGCTGAACTCGAAGCTCCGCCCGGAGATATGGACAAGGAACGAGGACCCGAATGCCTATGATCTCGAAAGCCTCGGAATGGTTTTCTCGACACTATCTCGTGAAGAATTGGAAGAGAGCGATCGCATCATGGCAACTGCTCCGCATTTGAGCCGTGAATCTCTCGACCAGATGTTCATCTACGACACTGAGGGCTTCGGTCGGGGCAACATGGGCCACACTTTCGGTGATCAGCTAACACAAGATGAGCGTATGGCCGTCATGGAGTTTCTCAAAAGTCTCTCAGGGCCCGATATGCCTTCAGTATCCGCTCCAAAGATTCCGGGTCGGCTTGCGCAACTTGGTATTGATTGACCCCATTCAATAAACGGAGTCGGAGTAAAAAAGCAGCAGTTTTTAATAAATGGGGTCAGAGTAAATATACAGTAGTTTGTAGCGTTGCGATTTGGCGCTAAGCCATATGACAAGAAAAGCCCGAACACTCACTAGTGATCGGGCTTTTTATATGGTGGGCCCACACTGCTCCCCCAGTCTTCTCCCCGGAGTTTTTCGAGGTGTCGCTGCCCAGCTTAGAAAAGACTATTTCTGTTGAGTTGCTTTTTGATAGGCCGGCAGATAATGCCAAGGACTGGTCCGTGCTAATTTTGGCTGGAATGCAATCTCTTCTTAAACGAGAACTAATACACCGAAGGCTCATTGTTCAAGATCAGAGTTACGGTTCAAAGTTAGTGGGATTTGTGGTTTTTCAGTAGTTGTGCACGCAGGGTTATACAACAATAGCTAGAGGTATTTTTCTCTAATCGTTGTTTTTTATTTTTTATAGAGGGTCGTTGATGAGGCTTTGCAGCGAACGATTAAAAAAACTGTAATGTCTTGGGATTAGATTCTTCAGAATTCGAGGAATCATGAGCTGAACTTGCGGCGTCTAAGTCGAAATTTGAAGTGATTCGGTTGTAACGAGCTGACAGGACACAGCTGCGGCTAAAAAGCGTTGCGATAGTTCAGCGAAATGAGAGTCGATTAATATAGACCATTATATTGGATGCAACCTGATGACAGATAGCTTTGATCTAATTAACTTTGAAATGAGCCTAGGTATGTCGCTACAGGAAATAGGCTTAAATCCTAACCTATACATTCAGCGTATGAGGATGCTCCAGCCCGAATTAGTTCTAGCTTACCTTTCAACTCGCTATTGCTTCAATGTTGATGGGGAGGCAATAGTTCTCCAAATCGAGGGAGCATAAAGGGGACAGCTACAACTTAACAACTTAAAGCCCTGCGCTGTCCAATGTGAACCCCCTAGCCTCACAAACTTTGACCCCTTTCTTTCTCCACTTTGTCGCTGCCTGTTGACTAATCTGCAAATAAGCAGCTAGTTCTCATAGAGATGTAGCAGGAAATAGTTGAGACACTAAGTTGTTAAGTTGTAGCTGTCCCTTGCGATGCTTTCTGGCGAGAGATAGGCCTAGGTTATACTGCAGATGTGATAAATTTTCTGGACATCGGTATGGACATCGGTATGGCGTTTGACGAAGAATATGAACAGAGTAGGTTCGAAGAACTTCAGATATGGCTTGAAGAAAATGTCGTTCATTTCTCTGAACCAAAGGAGGTGACGCTTTTTGACTTCGAGGTTAACTGGTCTAACTGGTCTGGGGAATTCAAAATACGGTTCGATGATTTCGTAAGGGAGGCCTCATGGGGTTTAGGAATTGAAATGACAGGCGTTCCTAAATTCTATTATCCAATGTTCACCTCGCCGTTAGGAGTGCCAGCAAGCTACAGAGCAATAGAGATTACCTCAAATACACACAATGCTATCAATGAGGCATTAAAGCGTACGTTTCCTAGCAACCGCCCAGCCAGCACCCCACCCTAGGGGGTATACCCCGATAAGGCAGAATGGTTCCATTGCGCCCGTATACATACTATTGTGAACGAATGGTTAGGTAATATTAAGAGTTACTACAAAAAAGGGCAAGATTGTTGCTTGCTTTTAATCCTTAAATCGACTTGATAAGGTCGAGAACAGGTTGTTAAAAAAACATCTAATTCGCATCATCTTTTGGGTAGTCGTATTTATTGAAGTATTGATACTTCTACAGTTTTTTAACCCTCATCAAAATCAGTTAAATAGCGATTGAACTAAATATTTAGGATATCCATATGATCACAGACAAATTTAATCGTTGGTTTACAATGCTTGTAAATCTTAGTGTTCTTGCAGGAATAGTTCTTGTCGCAATTCAAATTCAACAGAACACTGATATTACAAAGGCTCAAATGGCCAATGAATATTACTTACTTGATGCACAACTCGAATTAACAATGATGGGGGAATCCCCAGCCCAATCATTGGAGAAAGCAATATACTTTCCCGATGAGCTAAATCAAGAAGATGCTGTAATATTAGACAGATACTTCAATTTTGGTATTTTACAACTTGAGCGCATACGAAAAATGATAGAGCTTGGGGTTGCCGATGAAGAGTTATATCAAGAAAGGACTGCGTATCTCAGATGGCACTTAGGAAATGAAGCCGGGAGGCGCTGGTCAACTCAATACGTGCTTGGGGAGTCAAATGAGTTGTCCGGGGACATTGAAACAGTACTTTCTGGTAGCAACTTTCAAAACAATAAACAGCTCCTTGATGCAATGCTGACGAATTGATTGAAGAATTTCAAGCTGAAGGCAGCATCTTTCCATAAAGTGTCATCAATATTCTTAAATGCTGCTTCGTACATCTTGTAAATGCCTGTTATAGGTTAATGCTCAGATTATGGCTTGCTTACCCGGGTTTTCGCCCAGCTGTTTTAGGACCGCTTATCAGGCCTATCTTTCGGCCTAACGTCTCTAGCTCGTACAGCTCTGCCATCTTAGTACTTCTATAAGCTCGTTTCTGGCGTGTTTCGCGTCCATGCACTGTCTTAGCAGCAGCGCAACGTGCTCGGCCTTCCGCTGTTACTGGGCCGCGTGAGAGGCCTCCGTGCGTCCGGCAAACCTCCTTTCCTTTCATGGCTGGTGCTCTGCATTGCTGTTTGGTGCGCTTTGATGTGGCTTTGCATTGTTTGCATCGCACGCATCCTAGTAGTGGGTAATTCTGCATATATCACCTCGGGAATAAGTATCAAGGGGTCTCAATCAAAGGGGGCAGAGTACTTTGATTTTCTATATCTTATCTGCGGCGATGTATTTTTTAGACTTTCTATCCCCTTCTCTCGGGATTGGCGGCAATGCGAAGCCTAGCTGTTGTTCGATTTGTTGTTTGAACTTGCCGTCACCTAGCCCCCATGCTTTGCCAAATAAAAGAAAGGGCCACTACCTTGCGGTAGCAGCCCTTTCTTTTATTTGGTGGAGGCGGGGGGAATTAAATATCTGGGTTATATTATTGATATTAAAGGAATTTATTATAATATAGATAAATAGTACCCCCATAAGTACCCCCAATTGGAGCTGTCACCGCGCTTTGAGCACACGCTAATCTGCCCAATAATCACGAAGCCGCTCCTTAGCCAGCCCTCTATCAGACCTGTTCACGTGAATAACATAGCACCCCAGCTGTTCAGGCTTAAACCGGATAGAACGCCTATATTCCGTTGTAACTACTAGCTCACCACTAGAATGCTCTACAAACGCATGGGAGCGCCCCTGAGCATCAAACACTTTATCACCAACAAACACCTCTCGATCGTCCAGTAACCGCTTGATCTGCATATTCAGAGCCTCTGTATGGCGGAACGACCTGTATTATAACCCCACGAGTCAAGCAGACTCAGACCCCACCCCTAAAACCTCAAAATGACCGTATCCAGACCCCACCCCCGGGGGTACCCCCACTTGCTCAGAACGCTTCCCAATTTCGCTAGTACATAATATTCCTGATTAGGAATAGGGTAATTCAGCGAATACAGGCGCACTAGTTGAAGATCTTTTCTGCGACGTGAAATACCATTGTCATTTGATTTGGAGAAGCCGGGTGAGGAAAATATTTATAAATATCGTCATCGTAATGATCGTGTTAGTCGGTGCCGGATTATTTTACCAGTCAACGCAGCAAGGCACAGATGTAGCCAAATTTCCCGCTCCCGGCAAGTACTATGATGTTGATGGAATAAGAATGCATCTTGATTGTCGAGGTAATGGATCACCAGTACTTATTATTGAGTCTGGGCTCGGTGGAGGCTCTTCAGGATGGTCTCTTGTGCACGATGCCCTGGCCTCTGAAACAAGGGTCTGTGCCTATGACCGACCAGGAATGGATTGGAGCGCACCAGTTCATCGCGTTGCAGACTCAACGGAGGTTAGTAACCGTCTATTTAAACTTTTGACTGTCGCTGGAGTTGGCGGCCCAAAAATACTTTTGGGGATGTCGGCGGGCGGTATCTATGTTCGTGAATATTACAAAAACCATCCAGGAGATATTACTGGCATGGTCCTAATTGATTCTTGACCGAGCAACAAGCTTCCCGTTTTCCTCCACGAGTAACGAGAACGATCAGCATGGACACAATCCGGATTAATGCTTGTCGATTATTCCAGCCAATTGGTGTAGTTCGAGGATTAGGAATAATGGAGTGGTTTATTGATCCAGATCTTGATGAAGCGACAAAGCAGCCACTGTTAGCCCGCTTAAATCAGTCACATTTTTGTTCATCTCAATACTGGGAAGGTGAAAGCTTTAATCGCGAGGTAAGTGATGAATTACCTCCAGACTCTTTGGGTGAACTCCCTCTATTAGTATTGTCGCAAGGAAAGGAACCTAAGGCTTACGTGGGGGACGATTTTACACTCGAACAAGCGATGGCTGAGGCAGAAATATGGGATACACTTCAAGACGAGTTGATGAATCTATCGAGCAAGAGTCAACGCGTGATCGCATATGAGAGCGGACATGTTATTCAGAATGACCAACCTGATCTAGTTATAGAGGAGGTGCAAAAGTTTATTCGTAAATTGCAGAGTGGAGTTGAATAATCTGATTGATTTCATCCTCCCAGCATCCTATGTTCAATTTACTGGGTGGCACTACGCTTCTTCTTGCCTGAGAATAAATTGTTGTTGGTTGGAATCTGAAGACACCATCCATCGTAGGCTTGGTAGACCTCAACGTTAGTCAGGATAACGTTAAAGGCTGCCGCGAAGTCTCTGTCGTTTTTCTTTACTTGCTGCTTTGCTGCACGATACTGAGTTGCTAACAGCTGAGCTTTGGCAATCAGGTTTGCGTCAAAAGAAACTTGGCGGTAGTTTAGATAATGAGCTTTGAGCACAGCTAATCTCGCGAGTAAGGCTAGTTAGTCTAGGGTAGCGCGGAGTAGGCGACGGACGCTATTCTGCGGGCATGGTTTGAGCATGCTAACTCTGGTGGCGGAGTAGCTAGGTCGATCAGCTTAAATGCTGCAGTTCCGCCACTTAGGGAAACTGGTTTCCACCCTCCGATTTTACTTATAGTCAATCTACTCCCACTGCTGCTGCACCAGGCCGTCGTGGGTCAGAATACCCATAAAAAATCCCGTCTCGCGACATAACAGTTTGAAGACTGCCCATGCCTGCACTGCGTTGACTAAATTTAATATTCTGCCCTTTTTCAATGAGAAGCGACACCGTGTCAGGACTAATGCCGCTTTCTATCTCAAGTACATCGGGCCTCCACTGATGATGGATACGGGGTGCAACAGAGGCATCAGCTATATTCATTCCAAACTCTACTACGTTTAACACCATCTGCATATTAGCACTAATTATTTTCGATCCTCCGGGACTACCGGTCATCAAAATAGGCTCGCCATCTTTTAAAAGCATCACTGGTGACATCGAGCTCACTGGGCGACGACTGGGGCGAATGAGATTGTTGTCACTGCCCATAAGACCAAAGGCATCTGGGATATCTGATCGTAATGTAAAGTTACCCATATTATTATTCATCAAAATTCCTGTCCCCTCGATGACAACACCTGAACCAAAAGAGAACATTAGAGTATATGTATTACCAATCATATTGCCTTCGTCATCTACAACCGAGTAGTGCGTGGTCTCATCACTCTCATAAATAGCCAAGTTGCCTGGCGCAATATCATCAGATGGTAGCGCTTGGTCAATCGAAATTTTTCTAGCTATTTCTCGAGCGTATTCCTTGCTTGTCAATGTTTCAGTGGGAACTTCAACGAAATCCGGATCTCCGAGGTACTTGCTTCGATCAGCATAAGAAAATTTCATTGCCTCCGACATAATATGCAACGCATCTGCGCTCTCTGCACCCATTTCAGCTAAAGGGAAATTCTCTAAAATATTGAGCATCTGGATAACATGCGTTCCTCCGGAGCTGGGTGCTGGCATAGCGGCAATATCATATCCGCGGAAATTTCCGCGGACAGGTTCTCTCTCTAAGACCGTGTAATTGGCTAAGTCATCCATAGTAATGAGGCCATTGTGCGCGGCCATATCGTTGACGATTTTTTCAGCAACACTACCTCGATAAAATGCATCAGCACCATGAATTGCAATTTCCGACAGGGTCCAAGCCAAATCGGGCTGTTTGAATATCTCTCCTACCTCATAGTTAGAACCATCCTGCTTATAAAATTTCCGCAAGCTAGCGGGATTGTTCTTAAGACGCTGACTACGAGCTAAGTCTTCAGCCAGTTCATGAGTAACCTCAATTCCATCGCGAGCTAGTCGGATGGCAGGCTCGAGAACCTCAGCCAAGGTCATAGTCCCATATTCTTCAACTATATAAGCTAGTCCAGCCACGGAACCTGGTATGGCAGAGGATTTATGAGAAAACCGATAGGTTTCGTCTAAAACGACATTCCCATCGTCATCAAAAAACATTTCCTGGCTCGCAGACGCAGGTGCCGTTTCACGAAAATCTATAGCGATTGTTTTATTTATTTCGGCAACATGAACCAACATAAATCCTCCGCCTCCGATGTTTCCTGCTCTAGGCAAGGTCACAGCAAGCGCAAAGCCAAGAGCTGCACCAGCGTCAATCGCATTTCCGCCATTAGACATTATTTCAGCGGCTATCATACTAGACAGAGCATTATGACTAGCGACCATACCTGACCGCCCCATAACAGGGTGGTTAATTGCACTATATTCAAATAAAGCTGAAGAGGAAGCGTCCTGCGCAAAATTAGATGTAATAGTTCCTAGAGCGAAAATACTGACAGCAGCTATCTGGGAAATTTTCTTAAGCATATCGCTTACCTCAAATTAATAGTGGGTATTAAAAATTACGGTAGATCGTTTCGATATGAATTGAATAGAACTTTCATGGATCAAAAAATCCACACCATATTGTTAATTTTGACTAGTCAGGTAACGATCTGAATAAAAATTTCGGGACTTTGCAATATAAAGGACATTGCTGGATACCTAGCAATGCCTTCGATTAAAGGTACGGGACAAGACAGAGCTTATATCAGGTGATTATTAAATAATAATATGATTTAAGAAGAGGCTTGATTAAAGCAAATAATTCAGAGACTGCACCAAATACAAGATTTTTACCTATATAAAATCATAATATTAAGTGCAGTTGTGTGATTATCTACTATTACAACCTACCAATAATAAGCGGTTCGTAAATACCAATTGCCACCTGTAAATCCATACGGCGAATTACTATCATAAAAATTATTGCCTAATCCACCCGCTGGTCTTACCTCTGCAGGATACGTATTAAAAATGTTGTTGGCGCCAGCATGAACGCTAAGCCCGCTATCAAAGTCATACCCAACCTCTAAATCGATAATCCATTGGGAATCATTGAAAGTATCGTTCTTTGCTAGCGTGCTGATATTCGCATAATCACCAAACTGAGTTGCACGCAAATTAGCTGAAAAGCTATTTCGAGCATAATTTGCACTCAAATTCACTTTTGAGTTTGGGAATTCATCTGTGTAAGTGCCAAGACGCGCACGATCAAATTGCTCGATAGGAGAATTATTTGACAAAATCAATCCCGCTAATTCTTCTGGGTTCGCATCGATGCCTTTAATAGAAACATCATTATTATTATAGGCTGCCGTTAAAGACAGTGAGCCAAAATCGTTTTCCATAGACCAAGAAGCGATTACATCAACCCCCTTGCTTCGAGTATCAATAGCATTAGTAAAGTAATTGACTCCACCCAAACTAGCATCGAAACCGGCGGCATCTAGTAATGAAGAAACCTGAGTTCCTATTGTTCCGCCAGATGCAGCGCTGCGACCATCACCTCGATTAAACTGCGCAGACAAGGCTATTCGATCGTCAACGTCAATTTGATAGAAGTCGACAGTTAAGCTCAAGCCGAGATTTGATTCGTAAACAAATCCCGCACTAACGTTAGTTGACGTCTCAGGTACTAACGCTTCTGCCCCAAGCGCTTGTGCTGCGGAGTCAGTCGAAGGGAGCGTCTGGCGCAGAACAATTGTTTCGGCAATTCCATCATTATCTAGATCAACAAATTGACCTCGACTACCTTTGAAACCTAATTGCTGAACGCTCGGCGCTCTGAATCCGGTGTTAATTGAAGCTCGCAACGCAAGCGAGTCTGAGATTTCATATCTAGAATTTAGTTTTCCGATTAATTCGTCTCCAGCTGAGTCATTAAAGTTCTCATAACGAGCCGCAGCACTAATAAACAACTTATCTGTGGGCTCCCAGCCTAACTCAGCATAAGCATTGTAGTTATTGCGCGACAGGTCATTAACAGCTTCCGGTGAAAACCCAGGAAATCCCTGGGCACCAGCCGCATTACCATTATTGCCGTCCGCATAGCTTAGAGGCTCGCCCTCTTTAATCTCAAATTGTTCCCGCCTGATTTGTCCTCCGAAGGACACCTGCAAAGAACCACCAGAATCTAATTGGTACGCTTTAGTAACATCGAGCTGTGTAGTTAGTTCGCTAGCAGAAAACTGTCCGAGATAAAAAGAGGTAGGACTGAGCGCTCCCAAACTTGCATTTACGCCCACAGTGTTTTCCCAATCCGCTTGATTCTCGCCGTAATTTATTGATAAATCCCAATTAAAGTCTTGATACGTTCCTCTCAACCCCGTAGCAGTTTCAAAATCTTTTTCGCTTATAAGCTCGGTAGGCCTAAATCCCATAGGGTATATTTCTGGAATAGCACGATTTGTTTGGCGGGGCATACGAAATGTAAAGTCTAAAATCGAGTCACGAGTGGTATAAGTAGTAAAATTATAAAGCTCTATCTCATCAAACTGATAACCAGCATTTATCGACGAAGAATAAGTTCGTTGTGGAAAATTTCCATAATTTGTAGTTACTAGTCGGTCAATAGTAGACTCACGTGGGTCTAAGCTACCATCCGGAAGTTTAGGAAATAAATTTGTGGTAGCTGGCCTAGCTCGGTTGGAAAATTCTTTATCCATAAGATCGAAAGAAACGTTAACATATCCAGAATCTCCTAATTCGAATCCACCATTAATACCGACGTTAACACTTTCGCCATCACCTCGATCGAAATTTACACCGCGATTCACAGTTATTTTTCCGCCCTCACTGCTATCATCTAAAATTATGTTGACGACACCCGCTATCGCATCGGACCCGTATTGCGCTGCTGCTCCATCCCTTAATACCTCGATTCTTTTAATCGCACTACGCGGGATCATATTTAAGTCCACACCAGCAGATCCACTGTACTGACCGGTACTTGAATTAATAAGAGAAGTCTTATGCCTGCGCTTTCCATTTACTAGAACAAGGGTTTGATCTGGATTTAGTCCGCGCAGACCTGCGGATGCTATAAACGTTGCCGTGCCACCTCCAGCTCGTTGTGGAAACTGTAGAGACGGAACAAGAAATCTTAGAGCTTCAAATAATCCTGTTTGCGGTAGCGAATCTAGCTGCTCGCTCGAGAAAATATCGATTGGTGTTGGACTTTCTGATAAAGTTCGAGGCTCACCTCGGACTCCTGTTACTACAACTTCCTCTATAGCTTCTCGATCATTACCTTGGGCTAATACATTTGAACACCCAAGCAAGAATATAGATGTTACAGTAGGCGCTAGAATATTTTTCTTAGAAAGCCTCATAAGTTTACCTTTTAATATAAATATTATTAGTAACTTCAGATTTGGAACGTTTGGAGTTTAACACATGCAACGTTTGGGAAGCAATGCTAAAATACAATATTGTTATTTATTTTTTTCGACAGTAGCAGTTGTGAAACATACATGCCAATATAAATTCGAATTCCTATTTTTAAGAATAAGATATTGCCCACACCGTATTTTTTACTTTGTTTAATTTAGAAAGGTTATAAGACTCACTACTAATTTTGCCATTCTATGTTTCATTCTGTTTAATATTTTTTGAAAGAGGAGCGTCTTTTGAACACGTTACGAAAAAAACCTGCCTATCTCAGTGTATTGCCCCTCATCGGTTTTAGTTTTTACACTTTTGCCAGCGAACCTGCTTTCACAGAAATTTCATCAGAATTATTTTCTGTCGCAGGATCACTTTCTAATGCTTGGGGCGATATAGATGGAGATGGAGATAGCGATCTCGCTGTTTCAATTAAAGGGGGCGAAATACGTCTATACCAAAATAACGGTGGCGAATTTTTGAACGTCGGCGAAGCCCTGGGTCTACCTCTCAATGGTGATGAAATTCGAGGACTATCTTGGGGTGACTTTGATAATGACGGCGACATTGATCTCATAGGTGGATCCAATGTTTATCCGATACCAAGTAGATCTTATGTTTACCGTAACGAAAATGGGAAATCGTTTACCGAAGTTGCCGAAATAATTGGATTATCAATACCAGGACGGTGGTCTCGACAAAGCAATTGGGTCGATTACGATAATGACGGGGATTTAGACATCTACGCTGCCAATCGCGCTGGAGCCAATAGGCTACTTAATAATCAGCATGGTCAATTTATTTTGGTCCAGAACAATCAAGCACCAAACGATCCCCGCAGGACGGTCGGATCCTGTTGGTTTGATTTTGATCAAGACGGTGATTTGGACTTATTTCTCGCGAACCAATCAGGCGATAGCGATGCATTGTGGCAGAACAATCAAGGTAGCTTTGTAGACGTTGCTCCGATACTAGGTATGGATCAGACGCTTCGAACACTCAAAGACGGTGGTGTTGGTTGTGCAATTGGTGATTTTGACAATGATGGTGATTTCGATCTTTATGTAGGTGCCTATGGCGATAATCTGCTTTACAGAAATGAAGGTAATGGAAGCTTTTCGGAGGTAGCAGACGAGCTTGGCGTCACGCTTCCAATAGAAACGGTTGGTGCATCTTGGGGAGACTATGATAATGATGGCTGGATCGATCTTATGGTCGTTGGGTACCGAAACCCGGGGCAAATACCCGAAAATAGATTGTATAAAAATAATGGAGGGAAATTCGAAAATGTTCTTATCGAAGGTGGTCTGCTTGACAAGGGAGATCACGGTGTCGAATGGGTCGACTATGATCGAGACGGAGACATAGATCTATCGGTAACTGATGGCTATGGAACGGAAGGCGGACACTTCTTATTTCGGAATGATCTTGAGTTCAGTGCAAATAAAAAAATGTTATCAGTTTTGGTGTTAGACAAGGATGAAAATTTTACGCGTGCAGGTTCAGAAATTCGCGTATATGACACAGAAAATAATATCCTCGGTTCGCGTCAAGTTTCGTCAGGAGGAGGCTACAACACACAAAGCGCCTTGCCTGTCTATTTCGGTATTTTTGGTCATACTTCAGTTTCTATTGAGATAAAATTTATGGGACTGTCAGGTGGGCATATCCAGCGTCTCGAAAATATTGAGTTAATTAATTCTTATAATCAGATCATTGTAGTTGAGGACAATAACATTCAATGAAAATTATTGTAATCCCCCACTTGCTCATTAAGGTTCCCTATTTTGCTAGTACATACTATTCTGGAGGAAAGATTAGGACAGCTAGGAAAAAACAGATGAAGATATAGAGGAACCACACTATGAAGATGATACATATCCGCAGGAACCCAGTAAGTTAATGAGGAGCTTCCAGGAGCACGGGAATGGCACGTTAACCAGGACAAATGGGACCGTGTATTCCGGCGGATGGAAGGACGGAAAGCAACACGGATACGGTACTGTTACCGACTCTTCTGGTAGAGCCTATTCAGGTAAGTGGGAAAACGGACAGAGGTTAAACTAGAGGGGTGTTGCAAGTACTCCAACTGCTCATGATGACTTGGCTGTTAAAATCTTGAAATGGTGGATATGCAGGGGGTCTGTTCGCTGCTTCTAACAGACCCCCTTTTAAGGCATATTCCTTCACTATGTGGTACGCCCTCGATTGGTATGAGGTGTAAATTCAAGAACGTCGCCCCAAGCGTTAGGTGGCATTTGCAGACTTGCAGAAAAAACACCTAATTTGAAGTTAGTTCTATAAATATTTCTATAGAAGCTAATCTAAAAAGGGTAATTTGTCTGCGAGTCTGCAGGTCCCTCCTAAAATCAAAGGGGTCAGAGTACTTTGATTTTCTATATCTTGTCTGCCGCGATGTATTTTTTAGACTTTCTATCCCCTCCTCTCGGAAATGGCGGCAATGCGAAGCCTAGCTGTTGTTCGATTTGTTGTTTGAACTTGCCGTCACCTAGCCCCCAGGCTTTATTGGTGGCAACCCGGATTTCTTCAATTGTGTATCCGGGAATGTTTTTTTCAAACGGCGACTGATATCGAAGCCGGCGTTGGCTGCTATCCTTACCTAATGCAAGATAAACAGGATGAGGAGTGAAGTACATAAAGGGGACAGCTACAACTTAACAACTTAAGGCCCTGCGCTGTCCAATGTGAACCCCCTAGCCTCACAAACCTTGAACCCCTTCTTTATCCACTTTGTCGCTGCCTGTTGACTAATCTGCAAATAAGCAGCTAGTTCTCATGGAGATGTAGCAGGAAATAGTTAAGACACTAAGTTGTTAAGTTGTAGCTGTCCCTTGTATTTTCTCTTCTATCAGCCCTTTATAGCTGTCTAATCGTTTTTCACTGTTCGCTGACAGACCTAAATACTGGAGGTGAGGGGTAATTAACGCATTCGGATCGCCAGCTTCGTCGCAGCCATAGCTGGACCGCGAATAGTCACGAGGACGGGGCACCATACCGGCCCGAACTGGATTGAGTTCAATGTAGCGATAGCAGGCGAGAATGTATTGCTTTTCCTGCGTTAAGCATGACTTGTATCGACCTTCACTCAGCGACCCGGTGCGCCGGCACGTCCTGTTGATGAATTGTACATAGCGCTGGCTTAGATGCTTCATCAATAAGGAAGCTGAGTTTTTCTCATGCGGTGTAAGCAACAAGTAAGCGTGGTTAGTCATCAAACGATACGCATGAACAAGACAGCCAAATTTTCGTGCTTGCGTGCCTAGCTGATCAAGAGAGAATCGATAGTCCTCTTCGTGGAAAAAATATGCGCAGCGATTATTTTCCTTAACTCTTTTATGTTTGAACGACCTCTGCGCTCGCGTTCATAAAAAGCGGCTAAACAAATTGCAGCTTCATGAAACATGGAGCTAACCGCCCATGCATCTTGCAGTAATCACCAGGAGCGCAATAAGATTGTGCGCGATTCAAGTTAAGGCACATGTTTGGACCAAAAATAATTGATTAGTGGGGATTCTAGGGGCTTGAGGCGTGGCATGATAATTGCAATTTCATAGGTCGATCTCATCGAATACTGAGCGACTCAAAATGGCCAAGTACCGCACCTTCTTGAATCGATGTCTGCTGCTATCAATATTGCTGACTGCTTCATCGGCTTATGGGCACATGCTGAACATGACCAATATTCACATATTAGTGGACGAACAGCAGCAATCCACTGTGACCGTGAGTATAGATTTAGGGCAATCGCTTCTGTCTGCGGAAGATTATTGGGCGGCAACTCAAGCGCCATTAAACGAACAACATATTTATCTACAACCTGCGTTAGCGCAACTTAAACAGAGCCTACGTTTTCTGGTGGATGGCGAAGTTCGGAACCTTCAGATGATAGATTTTGAGATTGGCGCACTGTCACTAGACGCCATCAAAAACCCTCTGACTCCACAAATGGCGACCTTACGCTATTCTTTAAATGTCGCAAATGGTGAACGGATCGGTGTTGAACTCGATCAAGGCTTGGAAATTCCCTGGCCGTGCCTAGTAAAAATAAATGTCTTTGGCCAAAACTTACCACAATCGCGATTGCTGACTGACTACGACCGAATAAGTATTGACGCATCGTTATCTGAGAAGCCCTTGATGCATACGACGAGCCTAGCCAGTTTGATGTCTGGTTGGATGAACATTGCACCGGGGGTTTCCTGGGTAGCGGTTGGCTTTCAACATATCGTACCGAAAGGTCTCGATCATATGCTATTTATTCTTGGCCTGTTTTTTCTCTCAAGCGGCTGGCGACTTTTACTGATACAGATTACGGGTTTTACCATTGCGCATTCTTTGACCCTAGGTCTGTCCATGTATGGCGTGATCAATTTGTCCGCCGAGATTGTAGAGCCGTTGATTGCGCTGTCGATTGTGTATATCGCAATTGACAACTTATTTTCTAAACAGGTGGCACGCTTCCGCCTCTTGATTGTTTGTTTTTTTGGGCTGCTTCACGGGTTGGGCTTTGCCTCAGTACTGGCCAACATTGGTTTGCCACAAGAACAATTTTTACTGGGTCTGGGGCTTTTTAATTTCGGCGTTGAGATTGGCCAACTGACAGTGATTGCGGGTGCATATCTCATTGTCGGCTGGGGTAGACGCCAAGTTTGGTACGACTCGATGGTCGCTCAACCTGCAACAATTGTGATTGCAGGTACCGGCGCTTACTGGTTTTTAAAAAGGATTGCGTTCTGATGGATACAAATAATCGCTCTAATGGTCAAAAAAAGATCTCGATGATGTTGGGCATCGCTTTGGTCACCGCCAGCTTGTTTGTTGTGGAGCAAGCGGTATCGATGGCCACTTCAACACTAACATTTTCGCCCCGCGATGCTGCCGCTGGGACATTCCCGGAAGTTTGGATTCATGGCTCAAAATCTGCAATGGATAACGAAGACCCAGCTGTACAGGTCCACGCATATAATGAGCACACCTATATTTTGCGAGAAAATAAAGCGGTCAACTATGAGGGTGCATTCATGTACCTTTTGTTCGGCAATGAAAAAGCGTTGCTAATCGATCAAGGCTCCACGGCATCTCCTGCGCTTTTCCCGCTGCGCGACGTGGTCGATGGCATCATTGCTGAGTGGGAAGCCAAACATGGCCAAACGACCCAGCTGATAGTCGCCAACAGCCATTTACATGGTGACCACTACGCTGCCTGGAATCAATTTGTCGATCGTCCGAACACTCTGATGGTGGGTCTTACCCACGAAGAGGTGATGGATTACTGGGGGTTTAGTAACTACCCCGAGCAGCGCATTGAATACGATCTGGGCGGTCGGACTTTTATTGTCACGGGTACGCCCGGGCATCAAAGCTCTGAGCTCGCAATGTATGACACCTGGACAGATCTGTTGTACACCGGCGATATGTTCTATCGTGGGCGTCTCTATCTAGAAGATTGGGAAGCTTGGGCGGCAAGTATAAAACGCCTGCGGCAACTAGCCGATGAGTATCCGGTAACCCATCTCGTTAATAACCATATTGAAATGACGGTTACGCCAAAGGTCGATTACCCCGTCGGCACGACTTGGCAACCTGAAGAACCTCCCATGCAAATGACTCTGCAGATGCTGGATATCGCCGTTGACGCGATTGATGACGTGAACGGCCCTGGCATCTACAAGTATGAAGACTTCATGATTTACAACGAAATTCCGTGGTCATACACGACAGACCCATAAGGCAGGATCAGAACAATGAAAAATAGAAATTTTATTATCGGACTGCTTTTTAGTTTGAGCACAGTAGTGCTCGGTGTCTTATCGCCAATCGCACTCGCAGCACCAGCTTTTACCGATGAAGGGCCAGCCCCGGGCAATATGCTTTTCAGTTGGATTCACGGCAGCCTTTCCGCCAAAGACAACTCAGATGTGAGAGTTCAGGTGCATCGCTACAACGAGCACACCTATATCTTACGCCAGAACCCGGCGATTCATTGGGAAGCGCCATTCATGTATCTAATCTTCGGCGCACAGCAGGTGGTTTTGTTGGATTCCGGTGCAACTTCTGAAGCTGAATATTTTCCGCTGCGGCAAACCGTTGATGCTGTGATCCAGCGTTGGGAACAGGCAAACAGTGTTAGCGATCTGCCGTTAGTAGTTTTGCCCCTGGGTTCCGAATTTTCACAGACCGAAGGCCTAGGGCAATTTGTCGACCGGCCGAACACCACAATTTTGCCTGCAACTGAAGCGGGACGAGCTTCGCTATTTGATGACAAAAACACTGCGACACTGGACTTGGGTGGGCGGCGACTCGATCTGATGGCGACGCCAGGTATAGATGAATTTGCTGTCAGTCTTTATGACCCCTGGACCGATTTACTTTTTACTGGCAACACCTTCTACGCGGGCCGCCTTGTGGTCAGAGATTTTGACGCGTACAAAGCGAGCTTAAAACGCCTCTTGGCGTTTACCGAATCACATCCTGTGAAATGGGCAATGGGGGGGCGGATAGAGATGAGTGACTACCCCGGCGTTGATTATCGTCTGCGCAGTAATTTTCGCCCTCGTGAGCATTCTCTACAAATATCCGCATCTTTGTTGGCAGATTGTTACGCCATTGTTCATCTTATTAATGGCGCGGAGGATATTCGCATCCATGATGATTTTATTGTCATGAACGGGGTGGGCCGAGGTGCACGAGATTCTGGCTTTCCAACTTATACCCCCGAACGCTTTCGTCAAGTCCGGCTGAGATAAATATTCAAATTGAAAAATTAGGGTAAATCGGGCGTAAATAGGGGACAGACCACGTTTTTGATTAGATCGGGGTCGGTCTCCCAGGCCTTCCTGGACGTGTTCTTCGACCTAGAGCAACCTCGATCTCCTTCTGAAACCAGGTGTTGCCTAATACGTAGTTTCCGTTTGTTGCTCCGCGAATAGCACTCAACTCATTCTCGTCGAATTTCTCTTCTATCAGCCCTCTATAGTTGTTTAGTCGTTCTTCACTGTTCGCTGACGGACCTAAATACTGAGTATGAAGGGTAATTACGCATTTGGATTGCCAGTTCCATTGCAGCCTTCTGGACCACAGATAGCCACGAGAGTGGTGCGCCATGCCGGCCCGAACTGGATGAGTTCAATGTAGCGATAGCAGGCGAGAACGTATCGCTCTTCCTGCGTTAAACATGACTTGAATCGACCGTCCCACAACGTGCCGGTGCGTTGGTACGTCCTGTTAATGAATTGCACATAACGCTGCCCCAGATGTTTCATCAATAAGGACGCTGAGTTTTCTCATGCGGCGTAAGCAACAAGTGAGCGTGGTTAGTCATCAAACAATACGCATGGACAAGACAACCAAATTTTCGTGCTTGCGTACCTACATGTTCAAGATAGAATCAATAGTCTTCGTCGTGGAAAAAACAAGCGCCGCGATTATTGCCGCGCTGAATTATGTGCCAGTGAATTCCAGCAATGGCGAGGCGAGCTCTTCTTGGCACAATAGCATTCCTTGCATCTGCGTCTAATCCCTACAACCTAATCAGTAAAGATTGCCATGGCCCCAAACTCCCTAAACATTCCTCAAAAACGTGGTCTGTCCCCTATATTACTGCGTTGCTCGGTTTGTGCTTTTCCGCTACGCTAGCGTAAGACAATCATCTCCGGTTCGGCTGCTTAGCTGGACGTTATACGTTTAGAAGTTAATGTGGAGGACCAAGATCGCATTATACTAAAAGTAAATGACCTAAAAGCGAGGGTCGAGTTCTACACTGCAGTAATGGCGTTCGAGAATATAGGCACTGATGGTCCATTTTCTTTAATTCGAACCGGCGCCGGTTTCCCAATGCGGCTAGCTCCTTGTGGGGCAGAAGGTTTCGAACACTATGCCTTTGATGTATCTAGGACTGAGTTTAGTAGCATATATGGGAGGATAAAAGAATTAGGGCTGGAATATGACTCTACCTTTGATTCAGTGGGTTCCATTACAGGGCGCGGAACAGAGTTTGGAGTGAGGGGTGATGGGCCGACCGTCTACTTTAACGATCCCAATAAACATCTGACTGAAATTCGCACTTATGAAGACGACGTATAACTAGGTTTTAGGTATCTATGGATTTTTTCTCTGCAGCAACAGATTCAATTCTCTCCGGCGCCATAGAAGTGGGCGTCGGAGTTGCTGGATTCACCGGGGTGATAGTAGCTCTAGCGTCGAGTCGAGGTCGCAAAGATACCTTGACTCCTCTTTTTCAGACTCTTTTGTTCGTGGCAATTGCCACAGTTATGTTCGCGTTTCTTCCCTATCTAGCGATGCAGCTAGGTTTGAGCGACAGCTTGCTGTGGATGGTTTGTAGTGGTGTATACATAATTTACTTACCAATCATTTCGTTGATAAGGTTTAAGCAGTCTTCGAAGTTTAGTGTTGAAACTCCTACGGAATACATTATGGCTCGGCGCGTACTGAGTACTTTCGGTTTCGGCATGCTGACGATAGGAGCGCTGCAAGTACTAAATCTATTTCTATTCCAAACTCATTGGCCATATTTGCTTTTAGTCATCTTCTACGTTTTCTTTGCTCTATCAACTTTTGCGGTGATTACATTGATGTTGTGGAACTCCAGCGCGGAGACCTAACATGAAGTTGAAGCCACTCATTACATTCGCTCGGACGGGCCCAAATGCACGCCGCTTAATTAGGTGCTAATCACAATAAGTAAGGGCAAAAATTATGGTTGTAAAAATAGCAATTACATTGATCGTTATAGCTGGGTTCTTCTCTATTGGTGCAGGATTTCAATATTTGATTTCTACTGAGTTCACTTCATATCATGCAGAAGTGGTAGGTAAAAGTTGGTCAGAGATAGAGTCAGGAATCCAATCAATAATACTAGGAATGCTGAAAATTGTAGGCGGTGGTTTTATAGCTAGTGGTTTTTCAATGTTATTTTTACTTGTTCCACTTTATCGTGGAGAATTATGGGCGCATGGGGCGATCTTAGTCATTACTTCAGCAATGTGGGCTCCTACACAATACGTAACTATTGCATTGCGTATTGTTGCACCTGAAGCTCAAACACCAGTGATACCCACTGCTTTTATAATTGGTCTTGTGTTTGTTGGTGTTGTTTTGTCTTTTCTAGCACGAATGAGCGTGAAAAATAACAAATAAATCGGGGACAGACCACGTTTTCGATTACATCAGGGTGGGTCTCCCCGGCCGTCCGGGTCGTGTTCTTCGACCTAGAGCAACCTCGATCTCCTTCTGAAACCGGGTGTTGCCTAATACGTAGTTTCCATTTGTTGCTCCCCGAATAGCACTCAACTCATTCTCGTCGAATTTCTCTTCTATCAGTCCTCTATAGTTGTTTAGTGGTTCTTCACCGTTCGCTGACGGACCTAAATACTGGAGGTGAGGCGTAATTAGTGGGTTCGGATCGCCAGCTCCGTTGTAGTCTTCTGGACCACGGATAGTCAAGAGGATGGGGCACCATGCCGGTCCGAACTGGATTGAGTTCAATGTGGCTTGGGGAGTTGGTCTAGAGTCCTATCTATTTGATATATATGAAATAACTTCGGTTCAGTTATTGTCAGTGTTACAAGCGATGTTACTATGATTTCCTACTTGAAAAACATCTGAACCCCCGTCCAACGAGGTTTTTTACCGTCTATACTTAAATATTTTGAGATGGTTTTTTACCAGATTGACACTTAGAATAAACATAACGCTAGTAATAAAAGGTGCGTGCAGCGTATCTTTTTTGACTTGATTGTTATGCATCTAAGCCCCGATACCTTTTGATTTATTGTTTTTTAACTCTTTGGCGTGCTCTTGAGCTAGAGTGTAGATATCAATTATCTCATCTCGAGTCAGTCTTATTTCAGTAAGGAGTTTAGCCATATCCGTTTCTCTATTTGAAATTTCTTCGACAGGTCCGTTCAATAAGGATTCGTTGATTAATACAAATGGCGTGGCCTTTCGTTTTAATTCCTCTATCCTTGAAATCTTCTCATCAACTTCTGCCAGAGCATACTTTTCGAGACCACCGCCACCACCAGCGAGCATAAATAGGCTTTGATATGCGACTTTTGGGCTGCCAGCTCTTGCTACGGCGTGTTCGGCTTGAACAGATACTTCGTGAGCGGTAATTGTCAGTTGTCTGAGGAGCTGTCGCTTCTCAGATTCGGCTGAGCTGTCTAATACTTGTTTTGCGCTTTCGGCTGAGCGATACGCTGCTATGCAAGCAAATATTCCCCCTATAGCACTGACTACCGCAGCAATTGTAGCTACTAAACTAGACATATGGCTCCATCTCTAACTCTGTATGCACAACGTTTGTATGTGCGCCTCACGCGGTATTTATCACCGCTTTGCACTAAGTGTACTTTCCAAGACTTTCATAACAAATTATAAGTTTTAATATGCAATATTAGAAGAAGTAGGAAACACTAGTAACTTAGTCAAATATATCGACCCAATCATCCGCTTGTTCAATCTTTCTTCCTTTCAAAATCCATTTGGATACGGCCGGCCGACTGATAGCTAGTTTTACAGAAAATTCCTTTGATCGCATTTCCAACTTCGCTAAGTTACTAAACTATTAGTGTCCCCTAGAGGTTTTACTCATTCTCTCGATAAGTTTAACCTGACTCTTGTTGCTCATTGATTATGTTCATCAGTTGGGATCGTCTTTCGGCCCGAAGGAATAGAGAGTCCGATTCCCCCGACTCATCTATCCAGCTCAAGAATTTTTGAACGTTGTGTCTGCTTGATGCGCTGTCTCTACAGTTTGAGAGGAATACCATCTGTATATTCTGTATCTTGTCTGCAATGTAGATGCCGAATGGTCCATCAACTATTACGGCGTCAGGTTGGCCAAGTACTGCGATAGTTTGCTGTTCAGTTACGCCTTTATGTACGCCAATTAGATGAATAGGTCCGAGAGAATCTGTACTGCTTTCAGATACTATTAGATGATCTTTCAAAAATGGCTGCCCTACCATTTCTCGGGCTGAGCTGATATTCATTCCGCTTGGAATGCCGTGAATCTTGAGTAGGTACGTTTTACTTTGCCGCTCGAAGTTGACACACCCATCTGCCGTACTCATTCCTGATTGCGAAAATTGGTCTGAAATTTCGTTTTCAATAGCCGCTTTGCGTTCCATAAAATTCATTCGCGACCAATCTAATGCCTCGCCAAAATTGTATTTGTCTCTTTTAGCTTCTCGTTTTCCCATTTTTGCCAGCTGAATAGTGGCGTTTGCAGTAATCGCCAGACAGGCATCTAGCAATTCAGATTTCGTTGTAACAGAGCGCTGAAATCTATCAATCCTTTCAACATATTTTCGCATTCCAATGTTGACTAACGACTTTGAGCTTGGTTTTGTTTTACAGGCATCCTTAGCGTTTATGATGTATACCTTATTTCGTTCTTTATTTATCGAGGCTTCTAGTTCAGCATGACAGATGCCAATGTCGCCATCTTTCTTGGCCCATCCGCCTTCACCGGTATATATGCAAAGAAGTATGTCAGAAGATTCAGCTTTATTCATACATTCCTGCCACGACGATTCTTTAGCGCTTGCATCATCAGGCTCTTCGCTTATCCAGACTTCATACAAAGGCTCGCCAAGCAACATCTCGGCTTCCATTTCACGCTTCAATTCTTTTCTGATTTCAGACAATGGTGCTGTCTGATCTCCATCAACAATCTTTGTACGGCATCTACTGCTTATCATTATTTTTAACTTAGTCATTTGGAGAGCCTTATTAAGACTTTTAGAAGGGAGTATTTGGGTAAGATCATAGTGTCCCCTTTGTTTTTTTTTACGCGCATAAAGGGGACAGCTACAACCTAACAACTTAAGGCCCTGCGCTGTCCAATGTGAACCCCCTAGCCTCACAAACTTTGACCCCTTTCTTTCTCCACTTTGTCGCTGCCTGTTGACTAATCTGCAAATGAGAAGCTAGTTCTCATAGAGATGTAGCAGGAAATAGTTGAGACACTAAGTTGTTAAGTTGTAGCTGTCCCTTGTATTTCCTATTCAGTCGTTCTTCACTGTTCGCCGACAGACCTAAATACTGGAGGTGAGGCGTAATTAACGTGTTCGGATTGACAGCTACATTGCAACCATGGCTGGACCACGGATAGTCACGAGGATGGGGCACCATGCCGGCCCGAACTGGATTGAGTTCAATGGAGCGATAGCAGGCGAGAACGTATCGCTCTTCCTGCGTTAAACATGACTTGAATCGACCATCCCACAACGTGCCGCTGCGCTGGTAAAATAAGGGATCAGAGTAAAAATACAGTAGTTCCTGCACTTACCTTGAGAAGAAAAGTAAATGCAGCTTACTTTATAGCTCGAATCTCTTTTATGTAGGGGTGGAGAATAGTTGCAACAGCTTCAAATACAGGGACTACTACTGAATTCCCAAATTGCTTATAGGCTCTAGTATCAGAAACTGGGATGTTTAAGGAGGAGTTTTTGTCGACGAACCCCATCAACCTTGCGCACTCCTGAGGAGTTAGCCTTCGCGGAGTCTGCTTAATATCGTCTTGGTTTATTAGTATTTCTGACCCATCTTTGTAGTATCTAGCTGAAAGGGTTCTAGTAACATCTTTAGTATTTCGGGTAACCATGCCAAAGCCAAACCCATTACCTTTTGCTTTGTGTTTTTTCGCGTAGCCTTCAAGAAACCCCCATAGCTTTGGAGATAAGGTATATTTTTTATCTACAGACTTATTTGTATCAAGAATATCTTTAAGAGTTTTTTTCTTTGATGGCGTTTCGATATCCTTCAAATTCAATTTGGTTTCCAATTTCAATTTGAGAGCAATATCCTTTCGTATACAAACTAGAACTATTCGCTCCCTATGCTGCGGGATAAACCTTTTCGCATCTATAACCTTCGGATCTGGTTTGTCGTCATCGAGATTTGCTATCCAGTAAGATTGTAAGTTGTTTGCGACTTCATCTTTGAAGAGAGTGGTTTGATGGTCAGGAAGATGAGATAAAGTATCTTTTATAACTTGAAATGTTTTTCCACCATCGTGGCTCTTCAAATTCTTCACATTTTCTAATATGGCGATTGGTGGCTGTTTAGCCGTAAGGATTCGGCAAATGTCAAAAAATAATTGCCCTTGGTCTTCGCATTCAAAACCATGGGCTCGATTCAACGCATTTTTCTTAGAGACTCCTGCGATGGAGAAAGGCTGACAGGGAAAACCTGCGAGAAGTACATCATGATCAGGTATCTTCTTGTCTATAGCTTTTAAAAGTTCCTTTCCCTTTTTTCCTATAGGTTGGGTTGCATCTTTAATATCTGATAAAAATTTATGCTCAGGACAGCTTTTCCAATTTGCCTTATAGGTTTTTTGTGCATATTCATCCCACTCACAGGTGAGGACGCATTTACCCCCGATTTCCGAAAAAGGCTTTCTGATTCCTCCAATACCAGCAAATAAGTCCACGAAGGAAAAACGATCTCCGTCGATTGAAGCAGGGAACAGTTTTTTTAATTGATCAATTTCGTTTTGTCTTATCGGGAACTGCTGCAGAATTTCTTTTTGTCTAGAAGTTAAAATACTTTCTCCAACCTTACTAGCGGCGACAAATTCTTTTCTTATGCGTATCAAGTACTTAATACGATCTAGATCCATTTCTGGAATTTCTTCCATCAATTGTTGAGGACGCCACCAGTCGAATAATTCAAAAGCGGTCATGGCTTCTTCTGATAAGAATGATTCTATTTGTTGATTCATAGCTCACTTTTCTGATGGAAGGTTGTTGAAATTCAGATTACTCGATTATTCCCAGCGGTACAAGAGATGCTGTATATAAAACCAGTGTAGAACTAACCCCGTATTGTGCAAAGAAAAGTGCGAAAAAAGAATTTGTCACTGAGTCACGGTTAAGTTTAGAAAGCCAACTTTCTTATCCGTGCAATAAGTAGCAGCGCAGACCGCAGGATGGTTAAATGGCGCGAAGATGAGGGGTGCGGGGTGTGAGAAATTAGTTCTTGATCTCATCATTGTGATTTTGAGTCGTATTTTCAAGAACTTAAGTCAGCGAGTGTGTTAACAATGTCAAAAGATAAATACGACACTTATGGGATACCTGCCGCAAGAGAATTGAGTTACGCAGCGTTGCACGAAATATTTTCAGATCTTGGAGTTACAAAGCTGTATACAAAGGCTCTGGCATCTAATGATAATAGTAAAAATCAGATCTATCTTGGAGGAGATTTCTCAGCAATTAATTTGATTCCAGTTTCTACTTGGGAGTCTTTTACCCCAAATTCGAATAAGCAGTCTTTAAAAGCTGGAGTAAAACTGGTTCGCGGTTCCGTGAATTTCAACTGGGTAGACTCAACTGGCTGCGTACATAATGCCCCAGACTCAAAATTAATACTCTACCCCCAGTATCCAGAGGTCCGATTCTCTGGGTTTCTACTTGGTAGCAGTGTCAATGTCAGTGAATGGATGGATGTGAAGAAATCTGGGAGAGCCAAAGGCCGTTATTTAATTATTGGTATTCATCCCTCCGGCCAGACTTATGGATTCCTAGCGGTTCCCAACTCTCATATAGCCAATGAATTCGACCAAGCAGGATACGCGGACAGCGATAAAGTTTTACAAGAAGTAAGTAAGCCCGGAACGAGAGCGAAATCTTCACGAGTAATCCTGCTCAATGAGTTGAGGCGAATCTACTTAGCATCTCCCATTGAAAGTAAAAAGCTAAATAGCAAAACGCTTATGTGCAAACCCTATAAAGCACGTAATGGTGCAGGGTTCACACTAGAGGCAGAGCTTGGCGTTGCACCGAATAGCTATGCAGCGCCTGACTTTGAGGGTTGGGAAATTAAGGCCCATGGTTCTAAAGTTGTTACTCTTATGACGCCAGAGCCTTCGGGCGGTATTTACCAGGAAAAGGGGATTGATTATTTCATGCGGCAATATGGTTACCCCGCAGTCAATGGCGAACCTGATCGTATTAACTTTGGAGGTGTACATAAAAGCGATATTCGGGCTGATAAAACAGGGCTGACAATGCGCACTATCGGTTATTCTGGGGAAGCTAGCAATTTGGATTTGTCGGGAAGTATTTCGCTAATTGACGATCAAGATCAAATTGCGGCGGAATGGTCTTACGAAAAACTGTTAGCCCATTGGAATAAGAAACACGCAAAAGCTGCCTATATGGACTATGACCGACAGACGATCGACGATCAATACTGGTACTCCTATCAGGACTATGTGCATCTAGGCGTCGGTACCGACTTTCTCAAATTTCTCGGCGCTATTCACAGCGGTGCTGTTTACTATGATCCTGGGATAAAGATGGAGCATGCGGGCACGGCTAAACCGCGGATAAAGAAGCGAAGTCAGTTTAGAGTCAATTTTAAAAAAATTGGCTCGCTCTATAATAGCTGGGAAAGAGTTACTTTGAATGAAGTAGATCATCAATAGCTCAGTATATAGATTTGAATATTTAAATAAGGGTCCAAAGTAAAAATACAGTAGTTTGAACCGCGTGGATTTTGGCAACGGAGCTTTAGGAAGAAAAGGAGCTGAGAAAAACAAAATACAGTGCGGTTGCTAGGGGCGGGGGATTTGCGACCCACATCCCTGTGGGTCGTCCTGCGGACCGCCTTGCAGGCGTCCAAAATCGCTCCCGGCGATTTTGTGAACCCGACAGTTGGCATTCACTTCCCACACTAGCCAAATAAAAGAAAGGGCCACTACCTTGCGGTAGCAGCCCTTTCTTTTGTTTGGTGGAGGCGGGGGGATTTGAACCCCCGTCCGCCAGTCGTCTGCCTTCGGATCTACATGTGTAGCGTCGTCTATTAAATTAACCCTCGTCCGCCCGACGGGCAGGGTGAGTTGGGCGAGCTTGATACTTTTTAGCCGCTTCGCGTCAAGCGCGGTCCACTGGCGATTCCGTTCTAGATGACGATTGCAAACACCGGTTTACGGACATCCCAGTGGCAATCGCTAGCAAGCGGTTTAGGCTGCTAGGGCGTAGCTTTCGTCGTTGGCAACTAT
>Ga0302131_1000121_pt1 | contig 45940 bp, 42 predicted proteins | sample CB9_20m_MG_FD_203105 | JGI IMG/M metagenome (GOLD analysis project Ga0302131, IMG submission 203105) | Marine microbial communities from Western Arctic Ocean, Canada - CB9_20m | ecosystem: Environmental > Aquatic > Marine > Oceanic | place: Canada: Western Arctic Ocean | collected 2017-09-19
CGTACTGGCAATTTAGCAACACTGATACACAACGCGCTCCAAATCATAACTTCTAAGTTACGCTCAGCAACTTCACAGCCCACCGCAGGCAGAACATAGGTGAGTGCTCTATGGTCCGATAGAGCCCCGGCTCTTGGTTCCCTGTCCACGGGCCTAGGCAAGGTGGTCCAGGAGCCCCCGGGCCGGGTTTCATGTAGCGGAATGCTGGGTGTTTTGTCATTCGGCATGGTTACAAATTAGCCCTGCTCGCTTCAAGCAAGTTTACTCTGACAAAGCCATTGTAATACATCACTGCCAATCGGATGATTTCAGGTGAAGTCTTGAAATATTTGAAGGGAGAACATGTTGTCATTTACCAAAAATAGGTATCAACCGCGAAATCGTCAAGTTTGTCTAACAACACCCTCACGGAGTAGTTCAATTTCTGTGCAGCGTGATGATTGACTTGATGTGCCTTTTACGGGTGTTCAAGTTTGTCTGATAACACCTGAAAAACCTTCATTTACCGAATAGATTTCGGCAGCCAAGTAGCAAGTTCTGGAAACAAAATGAGTAGTAAAACTAACAGCACCATTATCCCACAAAATGGCACAGCTGCTGCGGCTATACGCATTATACTGTGCCCAGTTAAACTTTTTATTACGAAAAGGTTGAACCCAATAGGGGGAGTAATCTGCGCCATTTCTATCGTCACAATCAAGAAAATTCCAAACCAAACAGGATCAAAGCCCGCGGCGACAACCAGTGGAAGCGTTACGGGCAAGGTCATAACGATAGTTGAAAGCCCATCCAAGAAGCAGCCCAAAGCAAGGTAAAAAAACATAAGCAGCAATATCAGCGTAAATGGTCCAAGGTCCATCGACTCAATGCCGTTCGCAACATCCGTAGGAATTCCAAGTCTGGCCATTGCTTTCGACAAAAACATCGCCCCAGTAAGGATCAAGCCTATCATCGAACATGTCCGGACTGTGCCCAGAAGGGTGCGCCAGACAATATTTATAGTAAACTGACCTTCAAATGCAGCCAAAATTGCCGCGCCCAAAACGCCAATCGCGGCAGCCTCTGTAACTGATGCGAAGCCAAGATACATTGATCCAATAATTAACGTGATGAGCAAAATAGTGGGTAACAATTTACTAAGCGCAAGCATTTTATAGTATAAAGTTGTGGATGGTCCAGCTGAAGCCGTCAGCTGGGGATGCAAAATCGATACAAAACCAATGTATATCATGAACATAGCTGCCAGTATCAAACCCGGAATGATGCCTGCTATAAACAGGTCAAGGATCGAAATTTCGGCTAAAACACCGTAAATAATTAAGGGAATGGACGGTGGGATGAGAAACCCAATTGTTCCCGCTCCTGCTAGGCTTCCCATAATAAGTTTATCATCGTAGCCGCGCGATCTCATTTCAGTGATCGTTATCCGCCCCACTGTTGCCGTTGTTGCTGCCGAAGACCCCGACACAGCCGCAAACATAGTACACCCCAAAATATTGACATGAAGCAACCGGCCCGGCAGTCGGCGCACAAAAGGTGCCAAACCTGAAAATAAATTTTCTGAGAGCCTGGTGCGAAATAAGATTTCTCCCATAAGAATAAATAGAGGCAATGTCACCAGTTCTACTGCAGTGGCTGTTCCCCAGATGTCGCCAGCAAGAAACCTATCGACCTTTATATTCTTAAATGTCTCGAGAGAAATAATTCCGATTGCGAAGAGCGAAAATCCAACCCAAAGCCCCCCCGCTAAAAAAAAAGTCAAAAGAACAGATATCAAACTTAACGGGCCAGTCATTCTACCAGACTTTCATCTGATTTATCCGAGGGCAGACCCATTATAAGGCGTAGGCTCCGCGCAACAAGACCAAGGCACAGAAAAATCCAACTTAATGCAAGTACGGCCTGAGGCACCCATAACGGGGTGCGTGTCGGGTAATACGATACTGAACCAAGCTGTAGGCTACGCAGAGAATTTTCTGAAACCGCTGAAGTGATGTAAACCACAAGTATGAGTGCGCAAAAACTCATCACTAAATCGGCAAGCCGCAAACCACGCGCTTCTACAAACTGTAGTAATATATTAACGCGAATATGGCCACCTTGCCCAAGTGTCCAACCTGAACCTGCAAAAAGTATCGCTGCCAGAAAATAGCCTGAATATTCAACCGCCCAAGGTTGTGAATATGAAAGGAAGGAAGTTGTTATCACTTCCACAATCAGCATTACAGCCAAAGACAGGCAACCCAAAGACGCAATTGCAGCTCCGAATAAACAGATGATATCGAGGATATAAATTAGTTTGCGCATTGGAGACCTGCCATCCTGCCAAAGTGCACGGACCCTCGTTTAGGCCCGCGCAATTGGATCAAAAAATAATTATCTACCTGTGACAGCAAGGAATTTTTTAATAATTTCACCCGAGCCTTCGACCCGATCAGCAAACTCACCTGCCATGTCGGCAGTTTCTTTACGCATCGCTGCTGCAAGTGCCTCGGTCGGTGCAGAAACTGTCATGCCGTTATCGATAAGTTGTTGCATGCGCGTGGCGTGTTCCGCTTCTGAAATAGCCCAGAACTGCGGCTCCATTTCGGCGGCAACGCTTTCAATTGTTGCCCTTTGTTTAGCCGTTAATTCGTTCCAAACTTCTAAGTTCACGACCATCCCATTGGACGCCCACAGGTGATTGGTGTTATAAGTGTGATTAAGAAACTGCCAATACTTCTGTGCCGCTGCGGTGCTTCCAGAAGTCATCGCGGCATCCAGTTTGCCGGTTGCGAGTGCTGGGACTACGTCAGCATTATTCAGTTGCAGAGCTACACCGCCCAATCTTGTGATCATAGTTGCAGTATTGGCGTCGTAGGTACGAAATTTAACACCGGACAAGTCAGCCATGGTCGTCACAGGCTCTTTTGTGAAAAAATTCTGGCTTGGCCAAGGTACTATGTAAAGCGCTTTTTGGTTCCGCTTTTTCAGTTCTGCTTCCCAGACAGGTCGGACCAGCTCATGCATTTGTCGTAATTGTGAATAGTCCTTGATTAAGAAAGGAATGGACTCGATACCTAATAAAGGCACTTCACCAACTTGCTGGAAAAGCGCGTATTCGGCCATTTGAACTGCGCCATCCTCTACTGCTCTGAGGCTCTCGTTCGCCTTTATACCCAAGGCACCACCAGGATGGACTGTCATTTTTACAGCCCCACCTGTGTCTTCCTCTACTCTGCGGGCAAAGTTTTCTGCATTGATTGAATGAAACTCCGAAGGGCTCCACGGAACGGAAACATCCCATTCGACATCCGCAGAAACTAAAGCTGGTAGAGCAGCTACTGCAAGGACTGCAGCTGCAAATTTAATTCTTATTGTCATCACGAATTCCCCTTATTGGCTATAATTGTTTGTTGTTAACTCGAGCTTACCTTTGAGTTTTTTATTTTAGTTTCTGATTTAAGTTTAATTTGTACGGACAAATTAACAGTGCCGCGTAGTCTGTCAAGGCCCAATTAATTAATTAAACGAATTCAAATCGCTGGTGTAATTTCACTCACGGTATGTGACGTAGGGCAGCGATCCCATGTGTTTTTAAAGGAACACACCTGCGAGCCTATCAGCGCCTTACAGAGGGTGATCGTGGCCAAGTTTATGCCTCGCATAAAACCGGTTTGGGGCTAAACTCCATTTCGGAGCAGGTTAGTCTCAACAAACCGACGGCTTACCGGGAACTTCGGCGCGACAAAGGGGTACGCGCATACCGGTCAAAGCAGGCGCTTCGCCTGGCATGTTCAAGAAAGGCTAAAATTCCCCGCACCCGTAGTTTGGATGAAATGTGCGCAGGTATTAAAAGATGACCCGCGAAAACTAAACTTGTCGCAGTAACGTTCAGGCCTCTCAACTCATTTATCAGGCCTTTCGCTCGAATACCAATGGGCTATTACCGCCTAAGGATTAAGGGCGTCGTCGCAAATTATAGAGCTCGTTGATATACTAGAAGTATCACTCCTTCTGCCCGGGCAATCTTAAAAACCAATATTAATGATCTTGAAGAAGCTTGCCAAAACCAAATATCTTATCTTTGATACCGGCCTGCCTCAGCGCCCACCAATAAGTAGCTGTGTTTATTGCTATCACGGGCTTGTCCAACCAAAATTCTGCGAGGGCTGCCACTCGTGCAAACGCCAGATTGGTTCCCACCTGAATTATCGCATCAACGCCTGGGCCATCTAATGCAATAACAGTGTCACGTAGTTTTTGCTCGCTCACATGGGCAATCTGCTGTGGACTTTCGCATTTCAGGCCAATTATGTTTACCACATCGAACCCACAGTCAGCAAAGAATTTTCTTACCTGCTCGTCGCCAACCTGCATGTACGGCGTCAACACTGAGATCCGACGAACGCCTCCGTAAGCCTTGAGCGCGGCGCGACATGCGTCCGACCCCATTGCCACTGGAATACCCGCGCGTTCCTGAACCTTTTGCTCCAGCTCTATCGAGCCCTCCAAACCATCCCAGAAAGTCTCTGCTGACATTCCCATGATAAGGCTCCCAGGTGAACAGGTTATCACCCTATCCACTGCCTCGAACAAAGTTTTACGAATATCCGTCATCAATTTTTCAAAATCGACATCCGACGTAACTGGATTATTAGGAATGTGGATTCGCGCAAAATGGTTAGTCACCCCAAAGGGACGAAAACCATCGTATTCAGGCTGTACAGAGGTATTTGTGGAAGGAGCTATAACACCAAACTTCATCCGATATCCGAGACTGTCAGGCATGTCAGAACATCTCACTTAAATAGCGTATGAATAGGTTGATTAAACAATGCATGTTTACTCCTTTTACCGTACGAGATTGACAACACTAGCTCGCAGATAGTAATTATATAAACTTGGTTGATGGGAACAGAACATTTAATTATTAGTACAACAATAACATTTTCCAGATTATATTTGCAAAATATTTCTAAAAAATTTTCGATCGATGCCTTAGAGTAGGTACTAAGATTTTATACACTCTTAATCTATTAGAATATTGCAGCCTCTTAATGAACACGAGTGTTTGACCGACAGCGCGTCTATAGTTTATTTACTCAACATAAAAACTATTATAAGATATTTATGAATATCATAGCTGCAGCCAGTACCATCGCATTCTCAATTGCAGAGACCTCAGTTTAAGGCCTGTTTTTCAGCTTAACATTGCCGATTTTGCGACAAACTTCCATTTAGATCAGTTATTTTCATATTTTTAATTGGATATGGATAATTTGGCGTGGTTTGTTTCCCCATTTCTGGGTTTGAGCCATACTTATTCAGCATAATTTGGGTCTGGTAGGCCGTAGAGGGTCAAGAACTTGGCCCCTTTACAGATATTATGGGCGATGGCTGCAATCCCTTAGCCGCTTTTATACTTGGCAAAGGAGCGTTCGCCGCCAGCATGGATCACGGCAATCGTATCATTGCGCCTCCTATCTTTTGCCGACAGAGGTTTGTTGCGGTAGCCCTTGCCTTTTCCTGAGCCAAATTGTACGGCTTCGATTGGGGTTGCATCGATGATGCTTATACGCCCCTGCGTCAAAATTATGTTCCTGGCTTCAAGTTGGCTGTTGATCTCTCCCAAAAGGCGTTCCCACAGATCGTGTTCAACCAGCCAATTGCGAAACCGTCCCAATGACAATTACCTCTGGAACATCACCACCCAGTTAAAGATGGCAAAACTTACGAAACAGCAGATCACGATAAAGGCACTGCCATAGCTGAACATCCGATAACCGATACCAAACCCCCAGCAGCAGACCTCAAAACAGGGCCAAAAGCGGATAGCTTGGGCGGCCCGTCTGGAAAGCATAGATCGAAGATAATATTTGTTCTACTTTAGACCAGTCAAAAACCGATTCCGTGTCGTCAAGCGCATGCAGAGCGGGTTGTTCTAAATCAGTGCTGGAGACAAAAAGTTTAGCTTGGCTTCCGAAAGGTTTCTGCATGAAACCGGGATATCAAATATCCATGCTATTGGGAATCCTCTAGTTAGGCTGAGGTCCCTTACTATAAGTGGGGCTTGAATATCTATTCTCATAATAGCTACCAAGCCATAAATTTTCATTGTTTTTTTTGTCTCAAAACCAGTTTTGGACAAATTTGGACGGCGAATAATTACCTAAAATTCTAATTTAATTTTGATCGGACAAATTATTGACTCCATGACCCCTCCTTTGCAATAACAAAGTTAGCTCTATCTCTATTTGCCACTATCCACAAAGACCTGAACAACAATAGCACTAAGACGTTGTGTACCACATTACAAAAAGGATACAAAATACTACAAAAATAGAGGTTGAAATGACTAAATCGCTTACTCAAAACTATAGTGTCGCAGGCTATCATGCAAAGCAAAAACTTGGTTCAAGGCCAGCTTTATTGCTTGTCGACTTCGCACAAGCATATTTTGATCCAGACGCGCCACTTTATGGTGGCAAAGGTTGCATAACCGCGCGCAAACACGCTATTACTTTGGCTGAAGTCGCGCGCGCTTCAGGTATATTGGTGATTTTTACGGAGGTGAAATATCAACCCGGCGGGATTGATGGCGGCGCGTTTTACGCAAAAGTCCCAGCCCTATCGTGCTTTGATGCGGGCCAAAATACACAACGCATGGCGGACGGACTTAGCGTTCAATCTAGTGATCTGTTGATTACCAAGCAGTACCCTAGCGCTTTTTTCGGAACTTCGCTCGCTAGTACTTTACAATTTCACAAAATTGATACGTTAATTATCGGTGGCCTAACAACTTCGGGTTGCGTTCGCGCCACCTGTATCGATAGCATATCGTCCGGATTTGTGACGTTAATTGCACATCAGGCCTGCGGCGATCGAGCGAATGCTCCGCATGAGGCCAACCTATTTGATATGAGCGCAAAGTATGCTGATTTGATCACCACAAAAGATGTTACCACATACATCCAAGCCTGCGTGGCTGCGTGATGTGAAGCCTATTGCTAATGTGATCATGTTAAATGTCATTTTTTACATCCAAAAAGAAATGCCAATACTGAAAAAAAAAGATGACGCAGTCACAAAAATGGTATTAGCTTTTAAAATCAAACCCGCTACATGATCAAATATAATCTTTACAAAAAATAAAATAATATCATAAAATATGTATTAAATCCTTATAATTGAGACAATAATTTGGCCTGCTAATAACAATGGCTGTACACGGCTGGCCATGACCGGCCGTGTACCAAACCACTTCTTTCGGATTACAGATCAATCAATTTTCAAACCGGCCACTGAGCCAATTGTAGCGTTGAACTTTGATACACACTCCGTGCCACAGCGGGCAGAAAATCCCGGCAACACCGCCTTCTTCATAGCTTCGGCGCGCAATGCGAAATCTTCGTCCGACGGGTCAACTCTGGTCATACCGGCAGGCTTACCTAAAGGACAAGGGCCCGAAGTGTTGCAGTCGATGCCTATTGTGTTCTCTTCCGCATTAAGCTCCCACATCTCATCTTCTAGCTTGGCGAGTTCGGCCCTTATCATAATACGCTCATCATCGACCAAACCGTCCCACCAAGTTTTGTTGGCAGCTGTTACCCCAGCTCCCCAATTGATCGGTAACGTATATAGGAAATTCGCGCCTTCGTGCCATTTGGCCGAGTATCCTCCCAAAGTACCTGTGATAGCACAATCAATTACTCCCTGTTGCAGACCCTGCTGTACCTCTCCAAAGGACAGGCTAACCGCCATACCACCAAAGTATTCAACAAAATCTGCTTGGCTGGCACCAGAACCTCGGACTTTGCGCCCTTTGAGATCTTTCAACCCAGTAAATTCGTCACGACAATACAGAATTTGCGCCTGAAAACTCTGCATAGTCAGAATTTCAACTCCAAGATTTTCAGAATAAAAGGCGGTCAATTCTGGACGAAACGCATCAGTCACTGCTTTGAACTCCTCGATTGTTGGCGAGAGGCCAGCTAGATCAGTAGCATCGTTAATCGGTGTATCGCCCGCGCTATGCCCGAGCTGCCCCGTTGCCACATTCATGACACCCTGTCCAAGAAGGCGGAAAATTTCAGGCCCTTTTAGGCCCATCTCATTCCATGGCTGAAAACGAGCCTTAATCGCGCCGTTCGATGCAGTAACGATCCTTTCATTCCAGAACGGGGCCTCCAATAACTTTGACTGGGTAGTAATCCCCAGGTTGCCGACAACGTTGACCGTTGTCTCTGCAATGGCATGGGTACTGAGCACCGCAGCTGATGCTAATGCTAATACCGAAAAATGTGTCTTTCTCATGATGTTCTCCTAGTTAAGTTTTGAAATTATCGCATCACCAGCGTCGGCAGCCAAAGCGCCAAAGCTGGAAAAGCCAGTAATACCCCAATCATCGCCAGCATCATGAAAAGGAACGGGGCCACCCCTATCATTACATCGCGTATCGGCCCAGAAGCACTTCCTGCCCGAACGCTTTGCACTACGAAAAGATTCACTCCGATAGGCGGCGTGATCAAAGCCGCCTCTATTAGGATCATGAAAAGCACCCCAAACCATACCAAGTCATAGCCAAGGGAGGCCACGACCGGCGCTACAATTGGGGTCGTAGCAATCATTAAAGATAGTGTTTCCATAAAACAGCCTAGAACCAGATAAATTGCCACAATGATCAGCATTACGGCCAGTGGAGACATTTCCAACCCACGCATGGTATCGGTGATAAGCGCTGTTAAACCGATCGAAACCATCACAAAATTCAGGAAGAATGCAGCTAGCACTATCAGCATCACCATCGCTGTGGTGCGCATCGTGCCTTCCAGCGCCGCGCCTAATGTGGCTAGCGTCAGCCCCCCACCAAACGCGGCAATTAGTAGTGCGGCCACGACGCCTATAGCCGCTGCCTCAGTTGGAGTTGCAAAACCTGCATATATAGAGCCCACCACGATCACAAAGAGGCCGATGGGCGGGATCAACGCACGCAATGCATAAATTCGCTGATACCATGTAGCTGGCGTGACCGTGCCATCAATGTCAGGCCAAATCAAACACAAGACCAGCACCGCCAATGAAAAAAAGCACGCCAACATTAGTCCTGGAATAAGGGCAGCCAGGTAAAGCTGCGTTATAGACACCTCAGCCAAAACACCAAACAGGATCATATTAATTGACGGTGGTATCAAGATGCCCAGAGTTCCACCGGCAGCGATAGAACCCAAATAAAGTGGTGCACGGTACCCCATTCGGCGCATGTTCGGAATAGCCACAGTTCCAATTGTGGCAGCGGTGGCCACAGATGATCCAGACGTGGCTGAAAACAATGTGCAGGCCGCGATATTGGTGTGCATCAAACCTCCTGGGATCCGATTCACCCAAGTATCCAGTGCATTGTACATCTTATCCGCCACCCCTGAACGAAGCAATATTTCCCCCATCAAAATAAACATTGGGACCGCTACCAGTACAAATTCGGTTGATGAGGACCACAGAATCTCTCCGGCGGCAGGTAAAAGTGGAAAGAAGGAATAAAGCTCAGCCAAAGTGACCCCGAGGACAACAATTGCTACTGCCACAGGCAGCGCAAGTGCCAGGAGGGCAAATAAAAGTGTTGTTGCTAGCCCAATCATCGAAAGACCTCGTCAGCGTCTCCATTGTGCACACCAGTTTCACCATGGACAGTAGCAAACTCACCTCGCAACAGATGCACAGTGGAGCGCAAGGCTAAAGCGATGGTAACCAGTGCAAACCAAGTGAGTCCAAGCGCCCAAAGGCCTTGCGGTACGAACAGAGGGATATCAAGAGTAGAGTTAGGCCGCGCACCAAGTCGAGCTGAATGCACCACAACCTTCCATGCATAATATGCCATTCCAGTTGATAAAACCGCCAGAAACAACAGGGAAAAAATATCTAAAATAGCCCTTACCCAGACTGGCATAAATTGATAGAGGACATCAATACGGATATGTGCACGCTGCGTAACTGCGTAAGCAAAGGAGAAGGCCACCGCTCCGGCAAAGGCATAATTGGTCAATTCAAACGAATGTAACCGCATGCCTACCCCAAGATTTCGAAAAAGTACTTCAAGACTTACCAGCAAAGCTGAAGCTAAGATCGCCCCCCCCCCAAGCTGAGCCGCGTATTTTGCAGAGTTATTAATAAGTTTCTGCAAATTTATTGTCATATTTCTAAGCCACGCAGACGGGCAAAAAGCGGCCTCATCAATAATGGCGAAAGAAAAATCGGAAATTGTGCAGTAATGACAACCAGCGAAATGCGCGGATCAACCGTACCCAGAACAGCCGCGACCATCACAGCCATATTTTTTACACCACCACAAAGACCCACAGCAAAAGCCTCATCACGCCCTATCAGCCAGAACGTAGCCATGGTAATTATTAGGGAGCCGTAACTTACTAAAGCCGTCAATGTAAGAATGCCAAGCAACAACCCAGGTGCCGATCGGAAAGCAAGACCGATGTCGTGCATCACTCCTATGCCAATCAACATCACCAGTACTACGGTCACTCCATCTAGCCCCATACCCCATGCAATCACACGCTCTTCACCAAGGAAGCGGCGAATGAGCAGTGCTACAACAAGTGCTCCCAGAATGATGCCGGACAGACGCAGGACAAGAGCGCCCAACTCGACACCTTCACCAAGCCCAGGGAACGCTGAAGTTAGCATCCAGACTGTAGCAGGGGCAAGAAGCGTGGCGGGAATAGCAATACCGGTTACAAGACCAGGATCCACACGTACCAAAATGGCAAATGCAGCAGCCGAGCTTAAAGGCGGTGCGGCAGAGGCAAAGGTTAGACCAGTGACCAGCCAGCCCGGAAGACCGAGCGTCTTCGCTAAAATAAACGTCACTACTGGCAGAACCAAAAGGACGAATAGAGCTGCCAAACCTAAAAAAATCGGCCTTTGAAAGGTTGCTAATAGTTTTGCTGGTTCAATCCTCAACATCGATACCACCGCCATGACAACCGAAATAGGCACCACTAAAGGTCTTATCACTTCAGCGATGCTTGGCATACTCAGACCGATAACCACACCGCCCAACATGAAAAGTGGTGCATTTTTTGCTAGAAAGGCAAAGGATAGCCTCACGTTCATGCTTCAGTTCCGCCTTTAGGTACGAAGTGCGACAATAAGTGGCTCACCATGTCTAAAAAATTCGCAAGGCTAATCCGAAACCCAATTATAATACCACTATTTGGATCACGAACTTTTACAACGTAGCCTTTTATCTGCGCATTATGAAAATATAAATACAACTTAAGATCGGCCAAGCTTGGATACAGCCGAACCTCATCGGGAGATTGAAACCCATAATTTAATTTCATACTTATTAGCTCCCTTTATTTAGTATTTTTCAAATAATTGCCCATGGCCAGAAAACTGGTCATTGATCCCCATGGCTCTCAAAGAATGCCAATATGTGGCTGCGTTGATCGCAACAAAGGGCTTACCGTACTCCACTTCCAACTCGCCACACAATTCACACATGCTCAAGTTCGTGCCCACTTGCACAAAAGCATCCACATCATCGCCATTCATTTCAGCTACATGATCGCGCAGAGCACTTTTGCTTACTTGAGCTATAGCGACCGGGCTAGAGCATTTCAGACCTCGAAAGCGTACAACCTCAAAGCCACAATCCTGAAAAAACAACGTCACGTTTTTGTCCGATATAGGGAAATAAGGTGAGATTACGGCTATTCTTTTTGCACCGATCAAGTTCAGGGCCGCTTCGCACGCAAATGATCCAGCTGAGACTTCTATCCCGCAATAATTTGATAATTTTTGCATTCTTCTAGCCGAAGCCGCACGCCCATTCCAAAACATCAAAGCCGACATTCCCATGATCAGATAATCAGGCTCAGACGTCAAACAGCGGTCCACCGCGTCATTCAGCTTTGCGCTGATCGCCTCAACAAGTACTATAAATTCGTCGTCATTTCCTACCTTCATATTTGGAACATATATTCGGCCAAAATGATTGGTTACACCGAGTACGCGCAAGTCATCCATATCAGGCTGTACAATGGTGTTGGTGGAAGGTGCGACTACAGCAAACTTGCATCGCCAACCGCGTGCGTCTTTTCCCATTTAAAAGCACCTCCCTCCTCGTCTTTTTTAAGTAAACACAATTCCTAATGTCCGTCAATAATTTGTTCGAACATATTATTGATCCCAACATATAACTTATCCGGACATATAGTTGACGGACGGTTAGATTTCACTTTATGCATAATTATTACTAAGGAATAAAGTTCGTTTGGTTCAGACAAAAGTCACCGAGTTGCAATAGACAATATGGGAAAAACACATGGCCAATCCAAAACTCAGACAAATGATAGAAGCGAGAGAGTTTATTTCAGCGCCTGGTGTGTTTGACATGATCTCAACCTTGGTGGCAGACGAAATGGGGTTTCCCGCACTTTATGTCACCGGATATGGCGTCGCCGCCTCACACAAGGGGCTACCCGACGCAGGAATTATGACCTATACCGATATGGAAACTCGCGTACGCAGTATTGTCAAAAGGGCTAAAACACCAGTAATTGCTGATGCCGACACAGGCTATGGCGGACTGTTGAATGTACGCCATACTGTCCGTGGATACGAGGATGCTGGCGTCACTGCCATCCAAATCGAAGATCAAGAGTATCCAAAAAAATGTGGTCATACTCCTGGTAGGCGCGTTGTGCCACTAGAAGAGATGATTGCAAAAATTAAGGTGGCTAACGACAGCCGATCTAGCCCCGATTTCTTGATCATCGCTCGCACCGACAGCCGTACAAGCCTTGGGCTGGACGAAGCACTGCGTCGGGGGAACGCATTTGAGCAGGCAGGCGCCGACGTAGTGTTCATAGAGGCTCCAGAGTCAATTGAAGAAATGCAAACCATTAACGACCGCATTAACAGCCCAACACTTATTAACATGGTATCAGGCGGACGCACGCCGGTTCTACCGTCAGAGGAGTTAGCCAAACTTGGGTTTGCCATAGGCATCCACCCAGCACTTGGGTTTCTTGCGGCAGGCAAAGCCCTAAAGGATGCCTATGGCGCACTAGCCGAAAAAGGGGATGTATCCACTACAAACCTTGAAGACTTTGGTTATTTTAGTAAGTTGATGGGATTTGAGGATATTTGGGAGTTTGAACGTAAATGGGTTGAAGGCTAAGATACACACCTACTTTTACCAACTCACCAACACAATCTGCTCATACAGCGAGTAGCAATCGTCGTGATGTGATTCAAAAGATGAAATCAAAAGACCAGAACTATAAAATAACTCAGAACCGACGTGACTTCGAGTGCACCTATCAAATTTGCATACATAACGTTTGGAATGCCAGAGTTTAACTTCCCATAAACCAACAAACTCGAAGCAAAAAATCACTATTTTTGTAATTGGCAAAATGGCGTCAACTAAAGGAATATAAGTTTAATAAACGGCCATACTAGTTTTCGCTGGTAAGTTCGTCAAAGTCCATCTGACGTCACACGAAAAGCATCATCAGGGGGATAGATGGTCGCCATCCAGCCACCTCCGTCCTGGGCCATCCAGGTTGCGGCAGCTAAAGGAGCAGCCGCCCGCATAATGGAAAAATCAGCCAAGCTTAGCGTACCACGCGCCCTTCCAGCCAGCACGATCTGTCCTATGAATTGCCCCTGCCAGATCATAGGTGCATAGATGGCCGAGCCCATTCGAGCAGTCTTAAGATATTGCTTGAAACTCCCCGGTTCCGCCTCAGTATCGGGCAAATGCAATGGTAATCCGCTGGTGCGGACCTGGCCCGGATGCCCACCATCGATAGGGATCATCAGGCGATGTTGCTCGGGAGGGAACCCGATGTTACCGACTAACATATGCCAGCCAGCATTTGGTGTGACGATAAAAGCTCCAGCGACGAAAAATTGCAATACGCCCTTGGGCAGATCGAATGCGCCGGCCCGTCGCCCGAGTTCAGTATGAAGTGGAGTCAGTAGCGCCCGCAATGCGCTCTCTGGATCGGCGGCTTCAGCTGCTGCTGCCCCTGCTCGCTCAATAATATTTATTGCCGTCATCTTTCACCACCAAAATCTGGGGCGCGCTTTTCAAGAAAAGCACGAAAGCCTTCGCGAAATTCCGCGCCAGAAAAAGTGTCTTCGAAGGCGGCTTGCAAATCGGGTCGATTTGAGAGCTCGCTTAACCCGTTAGTGATCGACTTAATAGCTTTAAGCGCGGCGGGGGCGAGGCCTGCTAAATGGTCGCCCAGCACAGCAGATGCCACAGCGACGTCCTCCTCCAGCCGGTCGATCAAGCCGATGGACAGCGCCTCCTCCGCGTTAACCGTGCGCCCCGTCATCAGGAGGTCTTTAGCACGAGAAATTCCTACCTTTTCAATTAGTTGAAAAGTATCTGCTGGACTATAGGCAAGGCCGAGCCGTGCGGGCGTGATCGCGAATGACGCACCGAGATCAGCAACGCGGAAATCACATGCCAGCGCCAACCCGCAGCCGCCGCCGTAGCAGACTCCGCTTATTTCAGCGATGGTGGGTAGGGGTATATCCCGTAGTCGAGCCTGCGCGGCACGAACGTTTTTGTTGTAAGCAGCGGTCGCCTCTGGCGTGCCATAAACTACCTCGAATTCCGAGATGTCAGCGCCCGCGCAAAACGCCTCGTCACCGGTGCCAGTGACAATCAATGCCTTTGTGCCGTCCAATGTCAGAATATCGCAAATATCTGGAACGGCCGCCCACATTGCGGCAGTCATGGCGTTGCGCCGCGCCGGTCGATTTAGAGTAAGCTGAGCAACGGGGCCACAATCCAAGCGAAGGCCGCTTTCAGCAAATTCAATAGTCATTGGACTGCTCCTTCCTTTATCTAGGTTCCGTGACTCATATAGCGGCGGCTTTCTTGAGCGCCGCGCGACCAAGGATCATATCTGCTGCCTTTTCGGCTATCATCATAGTGGGTGCGCTGGTATTGCCGCCGACTATGCTCGGCATAATGGAGGCATCCACGACACGCAGTGCCTCGATCCCGCGCACCTTCAATTCACCGTCGACGACGGATAATATATCTGCACCCATGCGACAAGTCCCAACAGGGTGAAAGATTGTGTTGGCCCCCGCCTGAACCCAGGCGTCGATACTGGCGTCATTGGCGAGATCATCAAGATTAGGTGATAGGTCTTTTGCCTTGCGCTGGACGAGCGGAACAGTCTCTCCAATCTGACGTGCCAGCCGCGTTCCGTCACGCATACAACGCCTATCCGCTTCGGCAGAGAGGTAGTTCGGGTCAATTAGAGGTGCTGCGTCAGGATCAATAGATGCCAGCGTAATGCTCCCTCGACTTTCCGGCCGCAGAGGGTAAAAATTGATCAAATAACCATGTTGGCCCTGCCCCTGACGAGTGGCTTCAAGGTTCAAACCCGGAACAAATGTAATATGGATATCAGGAATATCTAAATCCTCCCGTGTCTTAAGGAATCCGCCCGCCTCCAGAGGCACTGCACTTGCTGGACCTGTTCCGAATAGATAGGCGCGAGCGAAGGCGATGGCAGCGCGATCAGGTCGAAAAAGACGATAGAGCGACACCGGGTCCCTGCATGAATAGGTCAAGTAAACACCCAAATGATCTTGAAGGTTTAGCCCAACATTGGGCATGTCTTTGATCACCTCGATCCCGTGTTTAGTAAGCTCAGCGCCGGCACCGATGCCTGATAGCATCAAAAGCTGCGGCGAATTGATCGCACCTGCCGATAAGATCACTTCGCGCCGCGCCCCCACCTCGATGTTATGACCCCCCCGGCGTAAGCTGAGGCCTGTAGCGCGCTCATCTTTTATGCGCACGCGATTGACCTTGGTCTTCGTCATGACCCTCAAGTTTCTTCTCGTTAATGCGGGGTGCAAAAAGGCTGTCGCGCTACTCTCGCGCCGCCCTTCCCGGGTGTTGAAATCGTAGAACCCCAGCCCCTCTTGACCGGTACCATTGAAATCATCGTTAGGCTGAGCCCCCCACGCTGCGCCAGATGCAAGAAAATCGGCGTAGAGAGGGTTTTCACCACTTGCCTTTTTGACCCGAAGTGGGCCGTCTTGCCCATGAAAAAAATCATCGCCGCGTTCAGGGGCGCACTCTGACTTGCGAAAATATGGCAGCACGTCATCGTAAGCCCAACCAGTCAAGCCGGTTTGGCACCATTGGTCATAGTCGGCTGCATTGCCGCGCATATACATCATGCCGTTGATGGTCGAAGATCCGCCGAGAATTTTGCCACGTGGCCATTTGATTTGCCGCCCATCCAAATGGACTTGTGGAGTAGTTATGTAATTCCAATTCGAACGTTTGTTCCAATATGCAACGCCCGCCAAAAGCGGAATAGAAAAGAGTGGATTACGGTCTCTGCCGCCAGCCTCAACCAATAGAACGGTGTTGTTAGGGTCTTCGGTCAGCCTGTTGGCAAGCACGCAGCCCGCAGACCCAGCGCCAACGATTATATAATCAAATTGATCCACATTAACTCCTTTAAAAAGGGAATTCTGCGCCGTTCATGGCGATGGCCTGCCCACTGACATATTCTGCATCAGATGAGGCAAGCCAAGACACAGCAGCAGCCACATCACCAGCCGTACCAAAACGGCCCCAAGGAACAGTCTGCTGAAAACCTTCAATTACTGCTTCTGGCGTCTGGCCGGTAATCTTGGCAAATCCTTCAGCGATGCCGCCCCAGAACGGGGTTTCAATATGGCCAGGGACATAGCAGTTGGCACGGATTTTGTGAGGTGCTAGCTCAATTGCAAGCGACTGTGTCAGCATGAGGATCGCCGCCTTAGACGCACAGTAGTGCGACAAGTTCGGCACACCACGCCGTCCTGCTCCGCTCGAAGCGTTGACAATCACCCCACCACGGCCTTGCGCAACCATGACACGCGCTGCGGCGCGGCTACCGAGGAAGACTGAGTTTACGTTTATGTCCATCACCCGCCTCCATTCTGCGAAGTCCATCTCGACGACTGGCTGCACCGCAATAACGCCTGCATTACAAACCATCACATCTAGCCCGCCCTGCTCTCTAACGACTTTGTCCACCAACGCTTGCACCTCAGCCTCATCTGTTGCGTCGCCAGTGATTGAGAGCACACCATCAATTTTTGTTGCATTTAAGTCAAATCCCGCAACCTGTGCGCCTTCAGCAAGGAACCGCTGAACGATCCCTTGACCGATTCCGCTGGCAGAGCCTGTGACAAGAACGGATTTTCCACTATGGCGGTTGAGTTCAGGCATTGTCGGTCTCCGGTGTTGGACGATAGAGCTGCGCACGGGCTGCAGGGATAGTAAGAAATTTTGGGTCAAAAGGCACTAGTTGGTGGCCTGCGGGTTGTGGCGGGCGCGCAGTATGGCCGGTTAATCTTTCTATAACGATAGCGACCTTTGGTTCAGTATAATAAAGGCTATAAACACCAACAATTAGTCCGTTAAAAATCAATGGATGCTTTTGTTCGATTTGACTAAGCACCTTGGCTCTTTCTTCTTGCGGCAGCAGCGCAAAGCCTTTTGGAAGTAGCGACGTGACTTGCAAATATGGCCCTCCAAAGCGAACATGCATAACAAGTGCATCATGCAGCCCAACTGCTCCCGGCGTCGGGAAATCCGCATCTCCCGGGATCAGAGTATCAAGGAGGGAGCTCATGATGCCACCTTTATTTCGGCGCGGTCGCGGGTCAGCGCATCCGCTGCTCGAAGAGCCAGCGCTTGAATCGTCGAGGTCGGGTTTAAAGCCGCCGCCGTTGTAAATACCGAACCATCAAGAATTAATAGGTTAGGAACACTATGTGTACGGCTGTTCGAATCGGTTACGCTGGTAGCCTGATCAGCGCCCATGCAGGCCGTTCCAAGTAGATGAAAACCCGCATCAGCGACCAGTGATTGCGCGGCGATATCGGCCGCTCCAGCAACGTTGAACGCCTCTGTCGCGCGGTCAATGCCATGGGCAATCATCTTTTTGGTATTTTGGTCCAAGCTATAGATCGTCTTGGGCGCCGGTATGCCGTCCATGTCTGTCAAGTGTGTCGACAAAATAACACGGTTTTCCATCCGCGGCAGATCCTCAGTGGTTACTGTAAGGCTTGCCGTATGCCCGAACACGTCACGAAACCGGGCGTGATGGCCTTGACCCCATGGCACACGTGGCAGATAGCCGCCGACTGCGGTGCCCACTGGCCCGTCGGATCGGAGCAGTTGCATCTGATAACCGCGCACAAAACCACGGGTAACATCAGTCTCATAAAACTGCTGCGACAAGATCGAAACCGCGAAGGGTCCGGCCCAACCATCCATTTCGTCTAAAAACCGCCCAGTTACCATGCCTGTCGGATGATGCATGAGGCGACGCCCTACAAGATCAGTATCGTTAGCTAGCCCGTTTGGAAACCGCTTCGAGGTGGAGAGCAGCATTAGTCGCGCGGTGCCAAGCCCATTCGCAGCAAGCGCGACAACGGATGCCCGCGTGCGCTGCACCTGCCCTTGCCGATCATACCAGACGACGCCAGAAGCCTTGCCTTGTGCATCAATCTCTACCTCGAAAACCCGCGCACCGGTTCTGAGTTGAACCCCAGCAGCGATTGCCTGCGGCCAATAACTCACATCAGTGGCGCTACGGGCACCATGCGGGCACCCCAGATCACAAGGCCCACAGTTGTTACATGCGCCGCGCCCTTCACCATAGGGCTCAGTGTTGATAGCAACGTCTGCCGGCCACCAATGCCAATCCAACTGGTCAAAGGCCCGTGCCATTCGTTTACCAGCACGGCCCAGCGGTACGGGTGGCATCTGGCGGTTATCGCGAGGCGGATTCCCAGGATCACCTGCCAATCCAGAAACGCCCATCATCCGGTCGTTCTCTTCATAGTAAGGAGCGAGGTCTTCGTATGATATTGGCCAATCGTCGCCCACGCCATCAAGTGTTTTCGTTCGGAAATCAGATGGTCGAAAGCGCGGAAAATGCGCGCCCCACAGGATCGTTGATCCGCCGACTGCGTTATATAGGAACGGTTTGATTGCAGCTTCGGTGTCGTCGACCGGATAGTCCTGCGGGGCCGCGCGTACATTTGGATTAGGGTGATGTGTAGTCTGTCGCGCAATCTCCCAGTCGGGGCGCAGCGAGGGGGTCGCGTCGGGATCGATCCAACCGCCCTGCTCCAGACACGTGACCTTAAAACCTGCCCGGGCCAGTCGCCATGCCGCTGCTCCGCCGCTTGCACCCGCGCCAACGATGACAACATCAGTCATGCGCGGCCGCGTTTTCGTTTGTTATTTCTTTGTTCACAACTCGTTCACAGCGCACCGCGCGATCATCACCAAGGTCCGTCAAGACCTGCAAATTTGCCCGACAATTATCGACCACATGTGGACAGCGGCTGGCGAGGTAACAGCCCTTGGGCACGTCAATGGGCGACGGTATCTCACCTTCGAGCGCAGCAAGTGCAGGGTTGTCCACACGTCGGCGCGTCGGATCCGGCATCAGATGCGCCGATAAAAGCGCCTTCGAATAGGGATGCTGGGGCGCGGTAAAGACCTGTTCCACGCTGCCTTCCTCGACGATTTGGCCAAGGTACATCACCGCTACCCGCTGGCATAAGTAGCGCACAGTCGTCAGGTCGTGACTGATAAATAGATAACTGATCCCTAACTCTTTTTGGAGCCTTGCCAATAGCGCAATTAGGCTATTTCGCGCACGCGGGGCAAGGACACTGGTTGGCTCGTCCAGAACGACGAAATCTGGATTACAGATCAGCGCACGCGCAATGTTGACCCTTTGTAGGGTCGAGGCACCAAGATCACGCGGCTTGGCCATCATCATCGAGGGATCCAGGTCAACTTGTTTTAACGCATCAACTGCGCGTTGCTTCCGCGCCGCTTTGTTTCCGCCTTCATGAACGCGCAGCGGTTCGTCCAGGATATTAGCAACTGTCCAACGCGGATTGACACTGTCAAACGGGTCTTGAAATACAATTTGCATCCTCGACCGCATCCGCCGCATCTCAGTAGCGCCTAATTCAGTGATATCTTGGCCATCCAGTGTAACTGCGCCAGCAGTAGGATGCTCTAAACGCATTAGGCACCGGCCAACCGTGGTCTTGCCCGATCCGCTTTCCCCAACAAGGCCCACTGCTTCGCCTTTTGCCACGCTGATCGTGACTTTATCGACCGCCTGCACTACCTTATCAGATCCGCGCAGCGGGAAATGCTTGGTCAGCTGTTTGGTTTGCAAAAAACCGGGCTTGCCTGAAACTTGTAGTGGGAAGCCCGAGGCACGTTCCTGGTAAAAGCGTAAAACCTCTTTGCTGTAAGGATGCTGCGGTTCTGCAAAAAACTTGCGGACCGGGGCGTCCTCCACAATTCGGCCCTTATGCAATACAAGCACTCGATCACAGAAGTTAGCAATCACCCCAAGTTCCTGGCTGACAAGCAACATAGCCGAACCAGTTTTCTGGACAGTCTGCCACATCTCATCAAGAAACTGCGCCTGAATCGTCACATCAAGTCCAGACGTTGGCTCATCTGCAATCAACAGGCGTGGCGCCGATGAAAGCGCCATCGCTATCAGTGCGCGCTGCGCCATGCCACCGGATAATTCGTGGGCGTAGGCTTCGACGCGACGCTCTGGGTCATTGATGCCAACAAAGCGCAGCATCTCAACCGCCTGCATCCGTGCCGCAGCTGCCGTCACATCATTATGGGCTCGGTAGGCGTGGCCGATCTGCCGACCAACCCGCAGCATCGGGTTCAATGCGGCACGCGGGTTTTGAACGATGATTCCTATATCTCGGCCCCTGATCGCGCGTATCTCCGCATCTGGTAAGGTTAGCAAATCGCGACCATCGAATTCAACCTTGCCGCCCAATATCTTGCCTGGTGGACGCGCCATTCCCATCAATGCCAACGCAGTTGTTGATTTGCCAGACCCTGCATCACCAACCAGACCGACTACCTCGCGCGGGTTTAAATCAAAGCTTACACCGTCGACCGGTACTATCAGATCGCCAGGCACTTCATAGCCAACCTTCAGGTCGCGGACACGCAGAATAGGATTATCCCTTTTCATATCTGCGCTCCAGTGCATTTCCAAGAACAGCGAATCCGAAAACGGTCAAAGAAATTGCAAGGCCAGGAAAGACTGATGGCCACCATTCACCCAGTACAATCTGGTTTGCGCCTGTCGAAATCATTAGCCCCCATTCAGGCGTCGGTGGACGCACCCCTGCACCCACAAATGACAGCCCCGCCGTCAAAAGTATTGCAAAACCGATTGTCACAGAAGACTGTATCAAGGCAGGTGTTAGGGAGTTTGGCAGAACATGTCGAAGCGCGATCGAAAGCTCTGAATTGCCCATTGCACGCGCTGCTTCCACAAATCCGCGCGACGTTTGGCTTAGTACCTCTGCCCTAGTCAGCCGTATGTAGATCGGTGTATACACTAATGCCAGCGCGATTATAATATTGGTGGAAGAACGCCCAGCAAGCGCCACAAGTACCATCGCCATGATAAACACCGGAAACGACTGAAGTACATCTGACACCCTTATCAAAAATTCAGTCCCCCAGTTTCGCCAATACCCAGCCAACAGCCCAAAAAAAACGCCTACGATAAGCGACAGGATGTTCGCTAAAAGTGCTATTTTAAGATCCGTGCGCGGGGCCGCAATGACGCGAGAATAAATATCATATCCGTTTGCATCCGTGCCCATCCAGTGTGGCGGGTAGTCCAGTTTTCCGCTGATCCAATCGAGCAACAATCCCGGTATCTCGGTTAGACCCGGTGGTGGAAAAGCAATCCTGATGGTCGTTCGCGTTGGGTCGTACGGACCGATATAGGGCCCAAAAATAGCAAGGACTACGACCAGCGCCACAATAAATACGCCAACCCGCATAAGCCAATCGGCCTTGCGTACTGGTGAAACATATGCGGTCTCTTCTAGCAGATCATCTTTTATTTCGCTGGACATTAATATGCAATCCTTGGGTCAATAGCGGCGTGAATCAGGTCAAGAAGCAGGTATACAATGAGGCTGATGGCAGTAATCACAAGAACGACACCTTGAATCGCCGGATAGTCGAAAGCAAGGACGGAGCGGATAGCATACTGACCGATCCCGCCAAGCGAGAAAACGCTTTCTACGAGCACCGCCCCCGACAGCATAAAGCCGTAAAGAATACCTATTAAAGTCATGGAGGGGCCCATCGCAGCACGCAACGCATAGCGTGCGACCCGTTTGCGGGGTAATCCAATAAGGTTGGCATATAGAATGAAATCCGATTGCAACGCGCGAAGCATGTTTTGGCGAACCATTTTAATTATCGGGCCAGACAAGATAAAAGCCAACGTGATAACAGGCATCATCAAGTGATGTGACGCCTCAAAAAATTTACCAACTTCTCCCGCGATCAAGGTATCGATCAACATGAACCCGGTCACAGACTCTGGCGGTAAAGTCATGGGTGAAAGCTGCCCAAGCGGTGCCGGCGCCCAGCCTAGTTGGAAATAAAATACGTAAACAAAAAGAAGACCCCACCAGAATTCCGGCTGTGATCCAGCGAACAGGCTGTACACAAAGACACCCTTGTCTGCCGCTTTACCCGGGTTCAACGCCCCGAGCATACCCACTGGAATAGAGACGAAGAAGGCCAGAATGAAAGCAATGGTTATCAACTGCAAAGTAACTGGAAGGAAAACTGCAATCTCTGACCCGACCGGTGAACCGGTCACCCATGAAACACCTAGCGAGCCTTGAAAAAGTCCTGCCTCGATATCGGGAAAAAGGCCGACATAAATGCCAAGTTGTTGCAGCAGGGGTCGGTCAAGGCCTAATTGGCGGGCTGCTTGCTCGTAAGCGTCTGCGCTAGAATTGAGACCAACCAACCGCGACACAGGGTCGGCTGGAAGGAGTCGGATTAGAAAGAAAACCGCAATTACCAAACAAAAGAGTTGAATAAAGCCAATTAGGGTTCGGCGCGTAATATATCGAATAAGCATATGGGGCCTTTCCGGCGCTGGGTCGCAAAGGCCCCAATACGCTTATTCAGATATTTTCAGGTCGCTATAACGTATTGAATTGTCTGGATACCATTTAAGTCCACTGACATCATTGCTAAACGCCCATTGGGTCCGGTATTCGACAATCGGCAGCCAAGCAACATCTGCTGCAAGCATGTCCTGAATTGTGGCCAGCGTTGCGTCGCGGCTTGCGCTATCAGGATCGATCCGGGCCTCAGCCCACATAGCGTCAAGCTCAGCGTTGCGATAGTTAACCATGTTGTTCAGGCCACCATTTTCAGGCGACACAAAGAACAGCTGGATCGCATAGCCTGCATCAACCCCGATTGGCTTTTCCTGATCATTGACAGCAAATGGCAAGTCACGCTTAACAAGCTGACGATCACCATATTGAGTCTGTGGGATCGGGTCAAGCGTCGCTGGAATTCCGACATCGCGTAGAGCAGTCTGGATCACGTTGACGATGGGTCCGAGCGTCGATTCCTTCTCAGACACATAAGACAACGCGAAAGCATCTGCAAAAGCCTCGAGCCCTGCTCCATCAGCATAGCCTGCTTCGGCCAAAAGAGTGCGTGCCATATCAGGGTCATAACTAAAGCCAGTTGCTGGGGTGAAGCCAGGATATGTTGATGGCACCAAACCTTGCCATTGTGTCGCTTCGCCGAAATAGCCCGTCGCAATAATCTGCTCAAAGGGGATAGCGTGGGCAATTGCTTCACGCAATTTGATGTTGTCGAATGGTTCGACATCAAAGTTCATGTGGATAAACAAGTTCTCGTTACCCGTCACACCGGCAACAGTCAGCCCGTCAACATCCGCGATCGAATTAAACTCACGGGGTGTCAGGCCTGTCACGATATCTGCTTGACCAGAACGCAAAACGACCAAACGATTGGATGATTGTGGCACTCGGCGCACACTCACACGGGTCGCATCAGGTGCTCCACGATAATAGTCAGGAAAGGCAGAATAAGTGATTTGTTCACTTTTTGCCCAGCTTTCCAAGCAGTATCCGCCAAAGCCAGGAGCGCCGGTATTATTTACGTAGTCGTGGCTCCACGGATCTGCTTCAGTCGCATTAGCTTCCATGATTTCCTTGTCGAAGATAAGAAGTCCAAAGATCGTAAGCACAGGCAATAAGAGCGCATTTGGCTCAGCTTGCCGGATCTGGACAGTGTAATCGTCTATCTTCACGATACTGTCGCCCAATTCTTTTGCTGCAGGATCGTCACCAAAGACCTCGGGTCCAAATCCGTGAATACTAGCTACGTTCGACAAAAACCAGCCGATAGGTGCAGCGCCCGAAACTGATTTGGCCCGCTGGAACGTATACATCACGTCGTCCGCGTCAAAAGTCGCGCCGCCGCAACCGGACACTCCCTCACGAAGGTTGAAAGTCCAAGTTAAGCTTTCTTCGTCAAAATCCCAATTTTCTGCCAGCCGCCCCTCAAACGTGCTAAAATCAGGGAGAATTACGCCATCAACGGTTTCCCCATCAGCATAGCCGACCAGCGGCTCCAGCAAAGTCACCATACCCTGTTGGCTGGACGGAATAGCAGCTGCCGGTCCATCGTAATTGAGGCCCGCAGGTACGTCTTCAGCGAGTATAAGAATGCCCTGGGCCGTTGCGGTTCCTGCGACTGTTAGAGTGCAAAGCGCGGCTGCTACAGTTGAAATCATGGTCTTCATTTATTCATCCCCCTTATTTAATTCAAGATTTGTCCGGACAAATAATGCACCGGGTCGGCGATCTGTCAAGGGTTTTCTGCAATTAGCAATATTCGGTTGGATTCGAATTTTAATTTGAATTTTTCTTGTCAGATGCAAAAAGCACGATAAACAGTTTGACAAAGGTGAAAAAATGATTGAATTTGTCCGAACAAATTTAAAAAGCCAGTCTCGCTTTCGATCCATAGCTCAGGGTGTATACTATGCACATATTCGTCGTTTTTAATCTTAAGCCCGGTGTCGAAATCAACGAATATGAAGCATGGGCCAAATCGAGTGACATCCCAACAGTTCGCAAGCTGGGCTCGATCAAAAACTTCGATGTTTATCGATCCAAAAGTCTTTTAGGCGCCGAAGGTACGCCGCCCTATGCCTATGTTGAATTGATCGAGGTTGGAAACGACGCCGAATTTGGTGCGGACGTAAGCACACCCAAAATGCAAGAGATCGCTGCCCAATTTCAGAAATTTGCCGACAATCCGCAATTCATGGTGATGCGCGACATCACAGAAGAACTATGAACAAGGTCGCCCTGATCACAGGTGCAGCTCGGCGCAAGGGGCTGGGCCAAGCCATCGCCGCCCGGCTTGCATCGGATAGTTACGACATATTACTGCACGACAGAGGCGCGACAGAGGGCGACATCGCTCCCGCACATGGCGTTGGAGTTAATCAGGACCTAGATACAACTGCACAAGAAATCCGGGATGCTACCGGTCAAAGAGTGGAAACGGTGACCGGAGACCTGCTGGATGACACCGCGATAACCAATATAGTTGCGGCTGCAGATGCATATTTCGGCCGGCTTGACATCCTGGTGAACAATGCAGGAGTCGGCTATCTCTTTGGCCTTTTGACGGAGACTGATCCAGCCCATCTTGATGCTGTCCTTGGCGTCAATCTTCGTGCGCCAATGTTATTGACCGGACAAGCAGCAAACATGATGATCCGCGGCGGTATTGGCGGGCGAGTTGTTAACATCGCCAGCCAAGCCTCAAAGTCGGGCTTCGCCTTCGCTTCGGCCTATACAGCATCTAAACACGGGCTTCTCGGGTTTACCAGATCCGCCGCGCTGGAGTTGGGGAAACACGGAATCACGGTCAACGCCGTCTGCCCAAACCACGTCACGACTGGCCTGGGCGCTTGGCAGAACGAATACATGAGCAAAGCTCGGGGTGAAACGTTAGACAAATACATGGCTGGTATGAGGGCGCGTATCCCTCTGGGTCGCACCGGTCTGCCTGAAGACACCGCCAATGCAGTCGCATTTCTGTGTTCAGAACAGGCTTCTTATGTGACCGGCGAGGCAATGAACGTCTCGGGCGGCGAGGAGTACCACTGATGACATTTGAATGGCCAAACAAGGCGAGGCTCGCAATGTCCTTCGTAATCAATATTGAGGAAGGATCTGAGATGTCAATTCTACGCGGCGACAAAGGTCCCGAGCCGGTAGACGAGCTCGGCGTTACCCTCAAAATACCAATCCGAAATTATGCCAACGAAAGCAATTACCAATATGGGATACGCGCAGGCGCAAAGCGCGTCTTCGGAGCTTTTGAAAAGGCACAAATAAAGACCACTGTCACTGCCGCCGCCCAGTCACTGGAAAACGCACCAGAAGTTGCGAAGATGATCGTTGACGGTGGACACGAGACCTGTTCGCATGGCTGGCGCTGGGTGCATCAATTCAGTTTCAAGGAAGACCGCGAGAGAGCCTTCATTCAAAAGGCTATCGATAGTATTAAAGCAACGACAGGTCTTCGTCCCTTAGGCTGGCTATCGCGCTATATGCACACAGATATTACCCGCGCGCTACTAGCTGAGATGGGGTTCGAATACCACATGGACGACTTTTCCGACGATACCCCTCACTGGGATGTAGTAGATACGCCGAAGGGACCTAAACCGATCGTTATTGTGCCTTATGCGCTTGACACGAACGATATGAAATTCTGGTTGGCCCCAGGATATACACCCGAGCAATGGCTGGACTATGCAATAGCAACTTTCGACCGACTTTACGCCGAAGCCGACGATGGCGTGCCACGGCTGATGTCGCTTGGCCTTCATCTGCGAATAATCGGACGCCCAGGCCGGATTGGCGCGCTCGAAAATTTCATATTGCATGTCCAATCGAAGCCAGATGTGTGGTGCGCCAGCCGTCTTGACATCGCACGCGCCTTTTCAAGTTCAGTGCCTGCACCAACTTCGGCAACAGTTATGGAGACAAAATGACAAATCCTCTCGATCAGGTTGCCGCGCATGTCGTCTCGGCCAAGACAGAGAATTTACCTGCAGAGGTCGTAGCAAAGGTAAAAACCTTCCTGCTCGACACTTTTGGCGTAGGGATCGCCGGATCTTCAGGCACTGGCGTTACAGAATTGATCAATGTCGCGCGTGGATGGGGATCAGAACCAGAAGCAAGTATTCTGGCAACCGGTGAAAAGATGTGTGCCCAGTCGGCGGCTCTGGTAAATGCTTATCAAATTCATTGCCTTGAATTCGACTGCGTCCACGAGGGCGCTGTACTTCACCCTATGGCGACAATTCTTGGCGCGGTCATGGCCTGGTCAGAGCGGCAGGCAACCAAAGGACAAAAAGTACATGGTAATGATCTGATCGCGGCGCTTGTTGTAGGCGTAGACGTCTCGACTATGCTCGGTATTGTCACGGACTCGGAACTGCGTTTCTTTCGGCCCGCCACAGCAGGGGGATTTGGCGCCGCAGCGGCGATAGGGCGGCTTGCAAGATTTGACACGCAGCAGATGAAAGACGCTTTTGGCGCTCAATACTCCCAAACGAGTGGGACGTTGCAAGCCCATGTCGAAGGCTCACCGATGCTTGGCATGCAGGTCGGTTTTAACGCGCGCGCCGCCATTGTTTCCGCGGATCTAGCATCGGCGGGTTTTCGTGGGCCGCACGATATTTTAACTGGCCAATACGGCTATTTTCGGCTGTTTGAGCAGGACAACCACGACATAACTACGTTTTTGCCCACTCTGGGACGAGACTGGCAAATATTGAACATGTCGCACAAACCCTATCCATCCGGCCGATTGACCCACGGCGCGATCGACGGTTTAGAACAATTAATGCGTCGACATAAATTCCTTCCGGACGACATTAGTGCAATTACAGCCCGTGTTCCGCCACTAGTCCACCGTCTAGTCGGACGCCCCGTCATAGAAAGCCCCGAAGCAAACTACGCAAAGCTTTGCCTTGCGTTTATTGCAGGAACCTTTCTCGAGCGTGGGCATGTGGATGTCCCTGACTTTCGTGGCAAAGCACTCAACGACCCAGACGTCAATCGTTATGCGCAATTGGTTACAGTAGAGTTGGACAACAATCCCGACCTCAACGCCCTCAATCCACAACAGATCTCCGTTCAGCTAAATGATGGAACAATCCATGTCTGCGACCTGCCACATGTTTACGGCCACCCCGATAATCCGCTCAGCAAGGAAGCTAACCTTGAAAAGTTCCGGCGTTGCGCGAGCTATTCAACCTCTCCTCTTAGTTCGGAAGCTCAGGACAGGTTGATCACCGCTATCGCGGGACTTGAGGCGATAGACGACATAGCAAACCTTATGGTTCTGTCACGTGGAACTACGCCATGACGCCCCATCGATCGCTTTTATTCGCTCCCGCCAACCGTCCCGATATCCATGACAAGGCGCTCGCCTCAGGCGCTGATATCGTCTGCCTCGACCTCGAAGACGCAGTGCCGCCAGCCGACAAAGCGTCGGCCCGCAGCACTGCAACCAGTTTCTTGACCGACGCATCGGGCCCTCATCGTGTTGTGCGTATTAACGGGCTTCGCAGCGCCGACGGGCTACGTGACATTCTTGCATTGTTAGACGGCAACCCCACGGGCGGTACGGTTTTTCTTCCGAAGGTGGCGACCGCAGACGAGGTTCGCATAACTGACGAACTGATTACCGAGGCCACTGCGCCGCTAAAGATTGGTGTTTTGATTGAAAGCCTCGAGGGTTTGCAGAATGCGATTGCAATTTTGCAAGCCTCGCCGCGCATTTCCTTTGCGATGTTTGGCGCAGTGGATTACGCTGCCGAACTCGGGGTCGAAGTCGCACACGAACCCCTTTTACACGCCCGTACAACGCTGGTTCATGCTGCAAAACTGGCTGGCGTCGATGTCCTCGACGTGCCTTGCCTTGCCTTCCGCGACGACGAGGCGGTCGCATCAGAGGCGCTAGCAGCCCGCAAGCTGGGGTTTACCGGTAAAGCTGCCCTTCATCCTTCAAACCTAACCATCCTCAATACTACGTTCAGCCCGTCCGGCGCTGATATCGCCTATGCCGAAAAGGTAATAGCCCTCTACACAGAAAGCCCCAATGGCCTTGCAGTACTCGACGGCAAGCTCATCGAAAAACCCGTGATCCGATCTCTACTGCGCATATTAGCATTGCGTGACGCTCAAATCTCTTAAGCGAAAGGCAAACCATGGCCCAAAACACCAAAACTGTAAGTAAAAACCGATTTCGCGCAACTTATGGCCGCTACTTCGAGGATTTCATAGTGGGTGATATCTACGAGCATCGACCAAATCGAACGATCAGTGAAGCAGACAACACTTGGTTCACACTGCTGACAATGAATACGCATCCAATGCATTTCGATGCCGAATACGCAAAGCATTCGGAATTCGGAAAATGTATAATCTGCTCGCCACTGACCATTGCCTTGATGGTTGGGATGAGCGTCCAGGACGTTAGTCAGAAGGCTATCGCCAACATGGGTTGGACAGACATCCACATGACTTATCCACTTTTTGCAGGCGATACGTTAACGTCTGAAAGCGAGGTTTTGGGCAAACGCCTCAGCAAGTCGCGCCCCAATGCCGGCCTCGTTACCGTAAAGACAAATGGCTTCAATCAGGACGCTAAACTGGTGTGCGATTTTCAGCGAACGATCTTGATCCCAACACGTGGGCACGGCGTCGAAGACAAAGCAAACTATTGATTGGGAGATAAAAATGAATGCTCAGGCACAGGCCAACTGGATTGGCGAAGACGAAATAGCCATCCTAGATGCAATTGACAAATGGGTAGAGAGAGAGGTCCGCCCTATCGCCCGAAAACACGACCATGCCGACAGCTATCCGCACGAACTCGTCGAACAGATGAAAGAGCTTGGGCTATTCGGAGCCATCATTTCTCCCGACTACGGGGGGCTGGGACTTCCTGCGTCAACCTATGCCAAGATTGTATTAAAGGTTGCCGCGGCCTGGATGGCACCATCGGGAATTTTTAATTCGCACCTCATCATGGCCTCGGCCATTCAACGAACCGGAACCGAAGAGCAAAAGGCGGAGTGGCTACCCAAAATGGCCACCGGCGAATTGCGCGGTGGTATTGCCCTCACAGAACCTAACGCGGGCACAGACTTGCAAGCCATCCGCACCAAGGCCGAGAAAACAAATGAAGGCTACCGTCTGAATGGTACCAAGACATGGATTACCAATTCACTGCATGGCAATTGCCTGATGATTCTGGCCAAGACAGACCCAGAGGCGGAGCCTCGCCACAAGGGGATGAGTGCTTTTCTTACTAAAAAGGGCGAAGGCTACGAAGTTTCAAGAAAGCTGACCAAGCTTGGCTATCGCTCTATTGATTCATGCGAGTTGTTAATTGACAATAAATTTGTGCGCCATGACGCTCTGCTGGGCGGAACCGAAGGGCGGGGATTACAGCAAGTGCTTGGTGGGCTGGAACTGGGCCGGATCAATGTGGCCGCTCGTGGTGCTGGTATCGGCGAAGGTGCTTTGATGCTGGCCACGCGCTATGCGCAGGAACGCGAGACCTTTGGTAAACCTATTGCCGAACATCAGGCGATCCAGCTAAAGCTTGGCGAAATGGCGGCAAAGGTCGCCGCGTCAAAATTGCTCGTCGAGGATGCTGCAAAGAAATACGACAGCGGCCAACGCTGCGACATGGAGGCCGGGATGGCGAAATATTTTGCCACAGAAACCGGCGTATTCTGTTCACAAGAAGCCATGCGGATCTTTGGTGGTTACAGCTATTCTACTGAATACGAGATCGAGCGATTCTATCGCGACGCAATGCTGATGTGTATTGGCGAAGGAACCAACGAAATGCAGCGTATTATCATTGCAAAACAATTGATTGAGAGAAATAAAATCTGATGACTGGGATCTCAGACCCTCCTTTAAAAGGCATACGAATTCTGTCGATTGAGCAATATGGCGCGGGCCCTTATGCATCGATGTATATGGCAGACATGGGCGCGGAAGTCATAAAGATTGAAAGTCCGGCCACCAACGGCGACAACTCCCGTGCCTCGGGGCCACATTTTCTTGGTGATAATGACAGCCACTTTTTTCAAACGTTCAATCTAGGCAAGAAAAGCCTTAGCCTGGATTTGCGACACCCACGTGGGAAAGGAGTGCTGAACCGGTTGGTCGGCGATGCAGACGCAGTACTTAACAATTTGCGTGGCGATTTACCGGGCAAACTTGGATTAACATATGCCGACCTTTGTACCTTCAATCCCCGCATTGTGTGCACCCATTTGTCCGGCTATGGACGAACCGGCCAGCGCGCCAATTGGCCAGCCTATGACTATCTTATGCAAGCCGAGGCCGGATATCTTGCGTTGACTGGAGAGCCAAATAGTCCAATGACCCGCATGGGACTATCAATGGTCGATTACCTCAGCGGAATTACGACCGCTTTTGCCTTAACTGCCGCCCTCGTTGGCGCATTACGTAATGGAAAAGGACGGGACGTGGACGTCACACTTTACGATGTCGCGATGCATCAATTAACTTACCCTGCAACATGGTATCTCAACGAGGGCGACGTAGTTACCCGGAGGCCCCGCAGCGGCCACCCCTATGTCGTGCCCTGCGAAACCTACCCGACCGCCGATGGGCATATTTTTATTATGTGTGTTTTACCAAAATTTTGGGTTCAGCTGTGCAAAATGATTGGTCAGCCAGACCTAACAAAGGATCCACGTTTCATAAACCCACGTGACCGCTACAACAACCGCGCTGTCCTTAGTAACCTGCTCGATGCCAGATTATGTAAGCGGACGACGTCAGAGTGGATGGTTCAGTTTGCAGGTAGCGTGCCAGCGGCCCCAGTACTCACCTTACCGCAAGCACTAAACAACCCCTATTTCGTCAAAACAGGTGGTATACAGTGCATCGAGCATCCCGAGCGGCCAGGGTTTCAAATTCTATCGAATCCAATCAGGTTGGACGGCAACCGACCAAGTGCAACACCTGCGCCAAAACAGGGAGCAGATACCAATAAAATATTACGGGACGCAGGCTTCCACAATAACGAAATCGCATCATTGCGTTCAGAGAAGGTGATTTAAAATGAAGATGGACGGATACAGGATTCTTGACCTTAGTTTGTATCTGCCAGGACCAATGTTGACCCAAACACTGGCTGATCACGGCGCCGATGTCATCAAGATAGAGCCCCCATCGGGAGAGCCAGTGCGTAAAGTTGGCTATGTTGAAGGTGGCGAAACAACGTGGTTTCGTAATACTCACCGAGGCAAGCGGTCGATCGTTTTAGACCTCAAATCATTGGATGATCGCGACATCTTCCTCAATCTCTGCAAAACTGCTGATGTCGTGGTCGAAGCGTTCCGTCCAGGTGTAGTTGATCGGCTGGGTATAGGACCAGAAACCGTAACAACGGTAAATCCGCGTTTAGTTTACTGCTCAATCGCTGCTTTTGGTCAGACCGGGCCAGAGGCTTCGCGACCTGCTCACGACCTATCAATAGAGGCTTTAGCTGGCGTAGTTTCCCTAAACCTCGGCAACGACGGGCATCCAGTTAACCCTCATATGCCAGTGGCCGATGTCGCCGGATCAATGACAGCTTTGGCGGCAATTCTGATGGCGCTTCTGCGTCGAGAAAAGACTGGCAAAGGAGATATAATCGATATTTCGATGCAGGATTCGACGATGGCCTGGTTGCCCAATGTGGTGGGACCGGTATTCGCCGAGGATCGCGCGCCTATCATATCTGAAGAGCGCAGCTTTGGTGGATATGCCTTCTTCTCGATATATAAGACTGCAGACGCGCGGCACGTCACTCTGGGCGGGGTGGAACCAAAATTCGCACGTAATTTATTAACAGACCTTGGACGCCCTGACCTTTTAAAAACAGCTATCAGCCCGCCAGGATCAACGCAGGATCCACTAAAAGCCTTTCTTAGCGAAACATTCAAACGCCACACCCTACAATATTGGGTGAAATGGTTCAAAAATCGCGATATATGTTTTGCCCCTGTACTAAATTTGCACGAGGCTTGGAATTCACCACAAATATCCGCACGGGAAATGCTGTTGACAGACACGCAGGGCAATCATCATATTGGCACCCCAATCAAATATCGTGCAGAACCAGGGCAGCCTAACCTAAGCCTCCCAGGTCTCAACGAAAGCGGCGCTCAAATACGGGCTGAGGTTAAGTGCTGATGGATAGGTCGCAGAAATGCCTTCTAAAAGGCCGTCCGCTAACACGCTGACCTATTCTAAACGCCGCAGTCCAAAACGTAATGGCCATCGGCGTGGTAAGTTCATGAATAGTTGTAGGTTAGGATATTACTTATCAAAGAGAACCCTGTCATCTAATTTTTGCGTTCGCGACGTAATTGCATCGTGTACGAAAATTCATCAGCTGGGTGCTGGTTCACTGAAACAAGAAAGATCGTATCGTCAGCGAGCAAATAACGGCGCCGCACTTTCACCGCAACGTCCAAAGCAGTTTTATCCAAAAAGAGCGCTGCACGTTGAGGCATTGTTGTTATGGTGATATCCTGAATAACCTGAGAAACTTTAATATCAAACTTATCCTCGATCATTTTGTAGATCGCCCCAGAACCTGTCTCTAGTTCCTCAGCAATACTGGCATAGTCTCTGTTGACTAAAATAGTCGAAAAGCAAATTGGAATATCCTGATCACGTTCTAAGCGCAGACCATGAACGATCAACCATTCTGCAATATCGCCCCCAACATCAGATAACATAGTATTTTCTGGAATCGCAAATTTAACGTCATTGATAATGAAGCGTGTGTCACTCGCATACTGGAACAGTTGATCGAGTGACCTCATGTCATGGACGTATCTATGGCTAGGCCTAGTGGTCAAAACGTGGCTTCCTGACCCCTGCCGCCGTTCAATAAAGCCAGCAACAGTTAGCATACTAAGTGCCTCGCGTATCGTGTGGCGACTTGTGGTGAATTCCTCACAAAGCATGACTTCAGTTGGCAATGTGGAGCCTACCAAATACTGGCCCGACGTAATTCTCTTCTGTAGTTTGTTCCCTATCTCCATGTACCGGTACGCCTTGCCCGTCCCACCTTTACCCTCGCGAACGTTGTTCATCTCGATTCTCGGGACAATGACGGACGAAAAGCAGGATCAGCCACTGCGATCAAACGATCTCGACGCATTTTCATATCTGCTTCACGAAGGTCTGCAACGCCATGTTCTGTTACTACAATATCTATATCAGACCGTGCGACCGAAACTGGCGTGCCAGGTGGGAATTGAGCTACTATTCGGCTTATCGCCCCTCGGTTGGCCGTCGATGGCATGGCCATTATAGACATTCCCCCCTCCGACGCGCGCGCCCCTCTGATGAAATCAACCATTCCGCCTTGTCCACTGTTTTGTACGCCATGCAAGTACTCTGCATTAACCTGTCCCGTCAATTCTATTTCTAGGGCGGAGTTGACGCAGACAAATTTTGGGATCCCTGAGAGAGTGCTGATCCCATGTGTCTGGTCTACTGGAGCAAAGCGGATCAATTCAGCTGCACCAAGCCTTTCATAAAAGGACCTAGAGCCAAGTGCTACACCCGTCGTTACGCCACGCCGAAACTCTCCTGATGATAAGGCAACGAGTAAACCGTCCGAGATCATGCCTCCGTGAAAGCCCAAATCATCCCGCCCGCGCAATGCATCGAGAATTGCAGTTTGCAGGTTACCAAGGCCCAGTTGCAGCGTAGCGCCCTCAGGCAGTAGATCCCCAATCCGCCGGGCGATTTTGCGGCTAATTTCATCAGGGGTTCCAAGCTCAAGCTCTGGAAGTTGCAAGGAAGTTTCTGCAAACACTTCGAACCTATCTAATGGTAACCGTGGCGCACCAACCGCATCAGGCATCGCAGGATTGATAAGGCCAATCAAACGCGCGCCAGCTGCGATAGCGGCAGGTGCGAAATCAGCGCAAAGGCCGAGGCCCACGCTTCCACCCTGCGGTGGCGGCACAGTAATAATCACAAGGTCGACGACACCTGGCCGAGCGATTCTATCGCGAAAAGTTGTATAGTGCATAGGGAGATGGTCAACTTGACCTAGCGCATGGTTCATGCGTAGTCCTGAGGTCATAAAGATCGTCTCAACACTACCACCAAGCCCAAGAGAAGAGTAGTCACGGTTGTTAACCCCCGGAATGAAGGCACCTGTCAGCGTTATATCACGCCAAAGCGCCGGATCCGCCGCAACAGCGTCAAGGATTTCTGTCGGATCAGCCGTGCACCCACCCAGAAAAATGCGTTTTGCATCCCGCGCTGCCTCTGCTGCCGCGTGGGGCGTAAGATAGACGATGTTGTTACCTCCTCTTCATTCGACTAATTCAAACTATACGCAATACGGGTGACAAGTCCTTTAAAAACTCTCCCATGGCGATCAGGCTGTGATCACTCCCTCTTTGCCCCACGATCTGAGCGGCACAAGGTAATTCCCCGTCCGGCGAAGAAAGTGGTATTGTCATCGCCGGGGCTCCTACCATATTGGCTAGCGCGGTAAAATCGGCCTGGTTCACAGGTACAGCCCCATCATGGGCAAAAGCCCGCTGCGGCGCTGTCGGTAGCAAAAGACCATCCAATCCCACCACTGCATGATCAAAGGACACGGCGAGCGCCTGCATCTTGTGATAAGCCAGCGCCAACTGTCCTGCAGCGGCGCGACGCCCATAGATCAACATTGCGCGAAACTCATCTGACAGGCCCGGACCCTCGAGCGTGTTACCCAACACCTCAGCACCTTCGACCTCAGAGATTAACAACCCTGCCCGGCGCACTGCTCCCGGGGACCAGCCTTTGACATTGATCGGCGTCAAGATCACTCCGGCATCCGTCAGGGCCAACTTGAACCGTTCAAATGCGTCCAAGACTATATCTTCGCACACCGCCAAATTGGCGGCGTCTGGCACGCCCAACCGCAAGCCCACGAGTGTCGTAGGTTGGGGCTGATCGGCATTAAGAGGGGTATTCAGTAGATCAGCCGCATCAGGCCCCTCGATAACGCTCAGAATCGCACCAAGCGTACCCGGGTCGCGCGCCAACGGTCCAATTGTATCCAGTGTCCATGAAAGATGGGTCATGCCCGTCGCCGGCACGCGACCTTTGGTTGGCTTTAGCCCCCACAGGCCGCAATATGCGGCCGGTATACGCACTGATCCCATGGTGTCGGTGCCCAACGTTACCGGAACAATGCCGCTTGTAATTGCCGCCGCCGACCCGCCGCTTGATCCGCCCGGCGTGTATCCGTGTTTCAGTGGGTTCATGCAACGACCCCAAAATGGGTTGTCTGTAGTTCCACCAAGAGCGCCCTCATGCATGTTCAAAGTGCCAAGCAGCACAGCTCCTGCTGCGCGGAGCCGTGCCACGACAGTAGCATCTTTGTGCGCGGGAGCCGAGAGAGCTAAGGTTCCGCAGCGTGTCGGTAGGCCTGCAACCGCAATGTTGTCCTTTACAGCAAACGGTATTCCATCAAGCGGCCCAAAAGACTGCCCTGCCGCCATTCGAGCTTCGCTAGCTTTTGCCTCAGTCCGAGCGCTTTCAGGAAGCATTGTGACAAAGGCCCGGATATAGCCATCAACCAGGCAGGTGCGCTCCAGCGCAGCTTCTGTATGCTTAATCGGTGAAAATGATGATGGCATTCCAGTCATTCGGCATCTCTAATTATCAAGCGGATCGGTTTTTGTCGTATTTCGATCTGAGTAAGTTCGCCAAGTGCGCCAGGCTTAGCAAACACGACACCAACCTCTACTCCCAAACGCTGTTTCAAAAGTTCTTGGTGGGCAGACACATCGCGCCCGACATCCCCCATGGTCTCAATGTGAACCGCCATCTCGTCGCGCCCATCGCGGCGCGTCACTATGCAAATATATTCATTGAGTAAATCAGGATCGCTTTCAGTCAGGATCACGCCGAGACCTGTAGGATAGATGTTGATCCCCCGCAGCTTGACCATATTATCGCTGCGCCCCTGAAACCCAACAATTCGGCGCATTGTCAGGCCACTCGGTGATGGATCAGTGCGGAATGCCGAAACGTCATGAGTGTTGAAACGGATGATCGGAAAGACATCATCCTTATAAAGGCACGTCACAACCATGTCGCCGCTGTCACCTGCAGCCAGCGGCTCACCGGTATCTACATCAAGGATTTCCAAAAACTGGGCATCCTCTTGTACATACATACCGGCATGATCCGGCCCCTCGCCCGCGATGGCACCGGTATCGCCGACCCCATACCAATCATAGACCTCAGCCCCGCCCCAAGCTTTTGAAATCGTTTCCCGTCCCTCGGCGCCCATATGGCCTGAAATAATACGAATATTGAGATCACGGCCCGGCTCAAGCCCCTCTTTCCGAGCGACACCCGCAAGATAGGTAATGTAATCGCCAAATCCAATAATTGCGGTCGCCCCAAAATCTTTCATAAGGCTTACCTGGTTAGCTGAGCGGGTTTCGATCCCTGTTCCTGCCGTCAATAGTTGCGCACCAGTCCAGTGTAGAACGGCCTCGCGCACATAATGCCCACCGTTTACCATCCCGTGCCCGTAAACCGAATGCAACACGTCATCACGCCGGATGCCCTGCATCGCGTAGAACCGCGCAAGTAGCAAATTTTGGATCTCGCGGCTCTTCGGTCCATACAATAGCGGTTGCGGACGTCCAGTCGTACCGCTCGTGGTCTGAAATACCAGTGGTGGACGGTCATTATCGGCATAGGTGTCGAGGCCGTGGAAATCACCTATTGGAGGATAGGCCTCGACCGATGCCATCAGGTTTTCTTTCGAATAAGGTGGCAGCTTGCTTATATCTTCGATCGAGCGGATGTCGTCCGGTGTCAAATTTGCTGCGCCCCAATGCCGCTGGTAAAAAGGTATTTTCCACGCGAAAGCCATAACCTTAAGGAATCGTTCGTTTTGTAGCTTTTGCAACTTGTCAGGCGGCATGCGAGCTATTTCGTTCACAAAAGTTTCGGGGCGGCCATACTCAGCGATCATCGCCTCATATCCCATGGCGTCAAAATAAGACGGTTGTGACATCATTTTTCCTTATGCTGAGGCGCGGGCAAAGCTGCAAGCAGACCGCGCAATTCAAAAGCGCCAGTATCAATATCAAACGCTGCTTTTTGTAACGCAACTGGATCAACCCGCGCCCAACCTGCAAGCATTTTAAACTTGTCAACCACCGCGGCGGCCGACATTGGGTTTTCAGTATCGCCCCACGCATCCGGCACATGCACGACCGTTTCAGTCCCGGCAACAGTCATGCGAAGGCGCGCGCCAAAATGAGCGGGATAGGCGGCCGTCAATGCCTTGTCCTCCTCAACCTCACAGATTTTTTGGATTGACTTATAATTGGATTTTTCTAGAGCATCTGCTTCAAAAGCCTCCAACGTCGGTGGCCCATCCATCAATGCGACAGCTACGGCATACTGCAGGCTAAATCGTGCAGCCTCAGGATCGACGGGGTTGGGTCGGTCACAAAACAGGACTGCATCAGCATAGGTCTCGATCACTATCCGTTCAGGTCGCCCCAAACCCATATCACGCAATATTAGCGCGGCGTCGATTGTTGCATGCGCGTGACGGCAGGCAGGCCAAGGCTTGAATGACGTCTCGCTCAGCGCCCACAGCGGACCGTCAAGCAATATTTTACTGGAACCATCGGGGGCAAGCCCAGCATAGAATCCTTGAGCTCCTTCTAGAATCCGCAGTGGCCCAGCAATACCCGACTGTGCTGCCAATGCAGCCTGAACCCCTCGCCTCGCCGCCTCTGCGACGTGAAGATGCTTAGTAGCCCCAGCCTCATTTCGACATTCCCATAACCCACCCGAAGTGGATAAAGCGTGGGCCATCGCCCACTGCGTCTTTTCTCGGTCCAGCCCAAACATCCAGGCCGCAGCAACAGCTGACCCAAGACCACCACAGGTCGACGTGTTGTGAAAATGTGCGTAATGGCTCTGCCCGACTGATTTTCCAAGCCGGATCATCGCCTCATAACCGCGCAGTGCCGCATCAAGCGAACGATCAGAATTCTCAGTGGTTGCGCACGCTATGACGGCAGGCCAAATCACTGGACCCGGATGGAGGATAGCATTACGATGTACATCGTCCATTTCCAGCAGACTACCAAATCCGCCCAACGCAAATGCAACCTCCCCCACACTACGGTTTTCAGGTGACAGCGGATGTCCGATAGCTCCAGCAGTCAGCGCCATAGCACGACCAGTTTTTGTTACCGAGCCCGCAAGTGCACATCCCAGCCAATCAAGTAAATGGAGTGACGCCCCCATCCGATCAAGATGAGAAGGCTTCACGTCAATCAAGTCAAGTAGCTGAGCAGTCAGCGATGTTTGATAGGCGCTGGGCATCTTCACCCTCCTTAATGCCTTATATACTATATAATTTGTTCGGACATATAAGATTGTTTAAAATGATTTGACAAGTGAAAATAACAGTCGCATCCTGTCAAAGAATAGTTTTGACTATTGCACTAAATGATTAGCCGCAACTTTAGGATTAACGTACCCAGCCCCTTAAATTTGGGCCCTCAGTTTTGTACCGCTCTATCACTTTAATTGTAACCTAGGGTTCAAAGCAGATGTGACGAAGATGATAATTTAAGCTTTGTCTGTGAGCCAATTTGAGCCTCCGCCTTTGAAGTGGTCCGCCCCTATAGTTATAAAAGCGGAGGACCAAACATGGCTATTAAGAGACCCAAGCCCGAAGAGATAGTTGTGAAGTTACGCCAGGTTGAAGTTTTGATGGGGCAAGGCATGCCCCGTATTGGTGCTATCAAACCAATAAGAACTCGCATCAGATTGCTAGCGCAGCCTAAATCTATGCGCTCAATAATTGACGCCACTCAGCGAGGGCAGCTGCACGGTTCAGCTTGAAATTGGTACGTGAATAGAGATGGCCTAGGCATCCGAACAAAATTACCCCCGAATGAATTTACAAAGCTAATACTAAAGGCCCGTGGTCCGAGACACGGGCCCTACGATTGGGGGTCCCCGGTCCATGGTCCTGCGTCTCGACGGTGGCGAATGGACCAAGTAACGCCTGCTTTTGGGGCTTTGGTCCACGGACCGAGCAAAACTAACCACCCCCAACTGAGTCCAAACAACACCATAGGCAGGACGTGGGTGCACGCTCTATTGTCCGATAGTGCACTGGCTCTTGGTCCACGGGCCTAGGGCCTAGGCAAGATGGTTCAATATCCCCGGGACAAGTTTTATGTAGCGAAATGGGAAGTGTTTAGTCATCCAAAGACGCTCTACCCGCTTCAAGCAAGTTTAATCTGACAGAACCTCTGCAAGCTGTTTTTTGTAGTGATGGCAGGCTACAGTGCGTAGGTCCGATACCTTTTGCGATACCGGCTGCGACGTTCCGCAAAGCGCGGTAGCAAGGGGGCAGCGTGGGTGATAATAACAACCAGATGGTGGCGAAAGGGGTGAAGGCACCTCTCCTTCGATTGAGTTAAACTGCACCAGTTCATCTGCGTCTAAGACCAGCTTAGGAACGCTACCAAACAATGCCGCAGTATAAGGGTGAGCCGGTTTGCCAAAGACCTGAGCCACCGGACCCAGTTCAACAATCCGTCCCAAATACATAACCGCTACGCGGTCGCTTACGTGTTGCACAACTGATAGATCGTGGCTGATGAAAACGCAGGTCAACTCCAGATCGCGCGTAAGCTCTAGAAAGAGGTTGATGATCTGCGCCTGGATCGACACGTCGAGCGAGGCCACAGGTTCGTCGCAGATTAACACATCAGGCTGCATCGCGAGAGCACGGGCAATGGCAATCCGCTGGCGCTGCCCACCAGAAAACTGGTGCGGATAGCGGTCAACCCAAACAGGGTCCAGGCCAACACGCTCAAACCAGCGGGCAACATATTTTCGAGCTTCAGGTTTTGTGGTCAGCCCGTGGGCTATGGGACCTTCCGACACTATATCTCCTACCTTCATACGTGGATCAAGGCTGGCGAAAGGGTCCTGAAACACAGTCTGGACGCGAGTTGTGACCTTGTGACGGTTTTCCATCACTGGCGCACCGTCAATGGCCACCTTGCCAGTAGTAGGCAGCAGGATGCCTGCGATTACACGCCCAAGTGTGGACTTGCCACAGCCAGACTCACCAACCAGCCCGAGTGTCTCTCCCTTCCGAACTGACAACGTGACGTCCGAGACCGCGCGCACTGATCTCGTCTCTACTTTTGCACCCAGCTTGGCGGCGATCCTTTCCCCAGCGGTCAAATTTGCTTTAAAAATATGGCTAATATTATCAATGTGTAAAAAAATATTCATACAGGGGCCTCTGCAAGTTGGCCTATAGGATGGAAACAACGCCACCCGCGGCTATTCTGCAGCGTCATTTCCGGTTCAGCCTCACATCTGCCCGTAACCCTGTCGCAGCGCGGGGCAAAAGGGCAACCGGGCGGCATTGATAAAAGCGAAGGCGTGGTACCGGGTATCTGGGTCAAAGGCGTTCCAGGTTTGGCAGCGGCAGGCAGGGAGGCAATCAAACCGGCTGTATAGGGGTGTCTGGGGGCGCGCAGCAATGTGGCGGTCCTCCCTTCCTCCACGATACGGCCTGCATACATCACGGCAAGCTTACTGGCCAGGCTCGACACTACCGCAAGGTCATGACTGATCCAAATCATCGCGGTACCTGTCTCGCGCGCAAGGTCGCGCATCTGAAACAGGATTTGCGCTTGAATTGACACATCAAGCGCCGTCGTCGGTTCATCCGCCACAATCACCGCGGGCCGATGCAAAAGGGCGATAGCAATTGCGACGCGCTGCCGCATACCGCCCGAAAACTCATGAGGATAGGCGCGCAACCGCGCCTTGGCCGAAGGGATGCCCACTTGGGTCAGCAACTCCGTCGCACGTGCCTCGGAAGCACGGACGCTTAGCGGCTCATGAGCATCAATGGCCAGCTTCATCTGTTGGCCAATCGTCAGCATCGGATTGAGCGTCGAAATAGGGTCCTGAAAAATCATAGATATTTCGCGGCCACGGCGGGACCGCAGTTCGTTACCAGACAATGTCGTCAACTCGGTTCCGTTTAATTTGACGGACCCTTTCACGATGCGGCCCGGCGCATCCACTAACCCCAGCAGAGAGAAGCCGGTGACAGTTTTACCCGAGCCACTTTCGCCCACAAGCCCCATAATTTCTCCCTTGGCCAGATCAAAAGACACACCGTCTACTGCCTTGACCACACCCGCCCGGGTGAAAAAATGAGTGGTCAGGTTTTTGACGCTCAGAATAGGTTCGGTCATTTGCGCAGCCTTGGGTTAAACTGGTCCCTCACCTGATCGCCAACGACATTGATTGCTACAATTAAGATGATCAACGATATGCCGGGGTATACCGAAATCCAGTAACGCCCACTCATCATGTAAGGAAACCCATTGGCGATCAGCATGCCCAATGATGGCTCAGTAACCGGCAATCCAAGACCAAGGAAGCTGAGCGTTGCCTCGAGCGAAATCGAATTGGCGATTTGTACGGTCGCCACCACAATCAGTGGCGGCATACAGTTGGGTAAAAGGTGACGCATCACCACCAGACGGCCGCTTAATGGCGTGGCCAGCGCTGCTTCGATATAGTCTTTGCCACGCTCTGCCTTGGCTGCCCCATAAGCGGTACGGGCGAAATAGGCGTACTGTGCCGCTACCAGCGCGCTGATTAGCTGCACTTTTCCTTGGCCTAGCAGCGCGACTATCACGAGCGCAAGTAGTATTGCCGGAAAAGAGAGTTGCAGATCGATCAGCCGCATGATCAACGCCTCGATACGCCCACCAACATAGGCGGCTGTAATCCCCAGCGCCGTGCCTATGGTGAGCGACACTAAACCAGCGGCGAGACCAATCTGAATGGATATCCGCAATCCGTAGAAGATGGCCGATAGCAAGTCACGTCCCTGCGGATCAGTCCCTAAGAGATGCGTATACCCACCCGACCCAACAAACCCCGGAGGCCTACGGCTGTCCATAAGCGACAGCTTGGCTAAATCATAGGGGTCCTGCGGTGAAATGATTGAGGCGAAAAGAGCAAGAAGTATCGTCACCACCACCACGACTAAAGCCACAAGACCTATCTTGTTTTCTCGGAACTCCGCCCAAAAGCGGTTCAAAGGTGTACGTTCGTCGCTCATGCCACTACCCCATGCCGTACACGGGGGTCAATCAGGGCAAAAACTAAATCAATTACGAAGTTTATGGTGACAAACAAGAACGCCACAAGAATTAAGTAAGCGACCATCACGGGACGGTCTAGCACGCCGATACTGTCGATGATTAGCTTCCCAACACCAGGCCAGGAAAAGATCGTTTCGGTCACGACAGCAAAGGCAAGTGTCGATCCCAACTCAAGCCCAAAGACCGTAATAATCGGGATGGAAATGAGCTTTAGCAAATGACGACGCAGGATCGTGCCCTCTGACAAGCCAACCGCGCGAGCGAATTTAATGGTATCAGTCAGCATGATTTCTCGAGTACCTGCCCGAGCCAAACGGATCATCAGCGCCAGTTTAAAGAGCGCAAGATTGATAGCTGGTAGCGCGATATGCGACAAACCATTTATGGTTGGAAATGACCATGCAACGCCTAAAATTTTAACCGTTTCACCACGTCCGCCAGCTGGTAACCAACCAAAGTTTACGGCAAAGACCAAGATCAGAATTAGCCCCACCCAAAACGATGGTACTGAGAAACCCAGTACGGAAACCGCCATGATAGTTTTGGCCAACCAGCTGTTGGGCCGGTAGCCTGCATAGATACCAAGACTCACACCTAGTACCGTGGCCGATATGACCGAGATCAATACCAGTTCGAGCGTCGCAGGTAGACGCCCGCCAATAAGTTCCAGCACTGGCAAGTTGTAAACAAACGAGCGGCCCAGATCACCGTGCAGCAGGTTCGAAATGAAGATGAAGTATTGTTCGTAAAGCGGCCGGTCGAGGCCAAGCCTGCGGATGGCTTCCATGCGTATCTCTTGCGTGGCCTCAGGCGGGATCACAATATCGATGGGATTACCAATGGCATAAACCCCACAAAAGACTATGACCGACATTACGGCCATGACCAAGACTGCCTGCATAAAACGCTGGATGATGAAGCCAAGCATCAGCTCTCCTTAGGTACAAAGCAGAGGCGGGGCGACGTGTTCGCCGCCCGGCCCTTTATTATAGTGCCCGATTAGCGCGCAGACTTCATGAAGAAAGCAAGTGTATCTTCGTCAAAGCGCGGCGTGAATTGCAACATGCCCGCCTTTGCACCCCAGACCGTCTGAAGCTGCACGATAGAGATGTATGCTTTGTCTTCCATAACCTTTTCCATCGCTTCTTCGTAGGTCGCGCGTCGCGCCGTTGCATCCATCATCCTGGCGCCGGTCTGAAGTAGACGATCCACGTCGCTGTTTTCATATTCGATCCTGTTGTAGGCACCCAGCTTTACCTCAGGATTGTTGGAATGTGCCAAGCCACCCAAAGTATAAGATGCCTCGCCAGTCAGCGTGCCCCAACCATTCATGAACATCGAATAGTCAAGTCGTGCTTGGGCCGGAAAGTAGACAGTCTTGGAGATCGCGTTCACGTTAGTTCTGATACCTACCTGCGTCAGCATCTGTCCCAGACCTTGGCAAATAGCAGCGTCACCTGGCAGACGGTCTCCGGTACAGTAAAGATCCACCTCAAAGCCTTCAGAATAGCCGGCGTCAGCCAGAAGTTTTTTGGATTTGGCCGGATTGTATTCCGGCATAGGGATTTTTTCGCTTGAGCCAAAGAAGCCCGGGGGCATCATCTGGTTTGCAGGTTTTCCTAGGCCTTCAAGCACGATGTCTACCATAGTTTCACGGTCAATGGCGTGGTCAATGGCCTGACGCACCCGTAAATCGCGGAAGGGATTTTCATCCAGATCGGAACCGTCAAGGGCACGCACCAACGGTGTGTTTTCACGCTGGTCCAGCTGAAGGTTCATGATGTAGACGCTGTCACCCTTGACCGAATCGATATTGGTATCTTTCGCAAGTGCGAGATAATCCACCGAAGACACATAGTTGATCACATCGACCTGCCCAGCTTTGAGGGCAGCAAGGCGCGAACTATCGTTGGGAATTTCCTTGCGGATTACTTTTTCCCAATCTCCCATGCCGCGCCAGTAGCCGTCAAAACGCTCAAGCACTAGGTCACCTTTTGGCTCCCAACTGACATATTTATAGGGGCCAGTGCCGATCGCTGCGGCACCTGAGTTGAAGCCCGCAGACGCCGTTTCAAGTGTGGAAAAATCTGCTGCCGCCTCTGATGAGACGATGAACAGACGGATGAAATCATTTGGTAGAGTCGCCGCCTGACCGTCAGTGTGGATATGAATTGTGTGCGGGTCAATAATGTCCACACTAGCCACCCGACGCACATAGATTGCAGTCGTGGTAGGGCCTGTGACAACCGGAATTCGTTCGATCGAAAACTTTACATCCTCTGCATTGAAATCAGACCCATCATGAAACTTCACGCCTTCCCGCAGCTTAAATTCCCAGGTATCTTCGTCTACTGGTTTCCAGCTTGTAGCAAGACCTGGTTCGATTTGTAGATCAATACCTGACCACACAAGCGTATCAAAGATGTGCTTGGCTGCCTCGGCGTGTGGGCCAAGTGCGGAGAAGTGCGGATCTATTGATTCGGGCCCGCCGCGCACCCCCATCGTCAGCGTCTGAGTTGATGCAGCACCCGCCACAGTCAAGCTAAGCGCAAAAGCCATAGGGGCTAGGAAATTCTGGTACGTCATATCATTCAACCTTTTTTGTAATGGAAGAGGTAGTAAACCTTGTCCAGTTGATACTAATTGAACATTAG
>Ga0302131_1000148_pt1 | contig 41470 bp, 42 predicted proteins | sample CB9_20m_MG_FD_203105 | JGI IMG/M metagenome (GOLD analysis project Ga0302131, IMG submission 203105) | Marine microbial communities from Western Arctic Ocean, Canada - CB9_20m | ecosystem: Environmental > Aquatic > Marine > Oceanic | place: Canada: Western Arctic Ocean | collected 2017-09-19
GCTCCCTCTCTTGAATTTCTCGCTCTTCTAATTGAAGTTTCGCCCTTTCTTTGGCGAGGCGGGATCTTTCGGCAGCCGGAAGAGCTCCTCCATATTTTGACTGAAGTTCCAGTTGAAACGATGCTGTTCTCTCTCGAAACTTAATCATTTCTGGGAATTTACTTTGAAAGTGAGGATTTTTCTTCTCTCTCGCATTGGGCGCATAGTGCAACCAATGCACTGTAGGGTCTTCTGCGTTATAATACTCCCTCAGTGCACTTGTTTTATCCAAAATACCTTTCATAAATTCCATATTTGGTTTGGCGAGAATAGAACGTTCGTGTTCCCGCGCTTTTCTGATTTTTTCCGCATTGAGAGTATTCGCTATCTCTTCTTGAAGACGCTCCATTTGCAACTGCATCGTTTTTACTGCGGAAGACATATTTGGTCTAAAATTATTATGTTTGATTATTTCAATTTTATTTACAATATAATGATTATAAATAAAATTTTTTATTTAATATATACGTTCAAAAAGGTAAAATAGAGAGGAAAATAAGAGATTTACTAAAAAAGTATATCATCATCCAACGCAAGTAATATTATAAAGTTATTTTTTGGAAGGTTGTTTGCGGCGTCGTCGTCGTTTTTTTGTATCTCCAGCAGACGCTGATTTTCTACGACCAGCTGATTTTCTACGGCCAGCTGATTTTCTACGGCCAGCTGATTTTCTCTTTTTCTTATGCTTGAAAGATTTTATATGCCGGCCTTTGCCTTTCCCCATTCCCTCACTTTTTTGTCTAAATAAACGCTGGAGTTCACCGTGGTGTGTTATATTTCTAAGTTGCCTCCGTTCGTCCTCTAAACGTTTTTTAATTAATATTTCTGCGATTATAATGTCTTCATCTTCCGGGTCTTGTACTTCTTCTTTGTATGGGGCTTTTAATAACTCCCACACGGATTGTGCATCTTTTAGATTGAGGTCAGCAAGCTCCGGAAATAACTCACCAAGTGTTCCAGCTTTTCCTCTATTGTCTATCCAACCAATTAGATTCCTAAAATCTATTTCAGACCCGTACGGCATTATATATATATATATTATAAATAAAATTTGTTATGTGGGAGGAAGAAATCCCTGCTAATTTATTTGACACAGTTGCTTCCTAAACATACAGAAATACCTACTATAATCGCAACAATTAAACTGCTGCTAACGGGAACGTGTCCATGATGTACCAACATATGCATAATCTGTCCTTTAAAGGAAAGATGGTGTGCTCCGTTTGGTGGGCCCGCCTCCTCCTTCGTCGCAAAAGGAGTTGCAATCATAGGTAAAACAATATTAATTACAACCGCAATTAAAACACTACAACAAATCAACTTCTCTTTATGTTTCATATTATACAGTATCGTGAGATAATATCTAAAAATAAATATATTTATTAGTTTGTCGATGAAAAAATATATTTTATATAACCAAAATATAATATATTTATTTTACTATAACCATATTATTCAAGACCGGCGTTTTTAAGATATTGTTTGTGAAACTCCTCGGGTGTGCTCTTCCTAGCAAACTTCCGCAGTTCCATATTCAAACATTTCCTGCACGAAATAGGGCGACCGGGTTTTTGCATAGGCGGATTCTTGCACAAGCACCACCCCTTAGAACTCATCTTAGTTGTGTGGTAAAACGGACGAAGTGCACCATCATCTTTTGGAAACGGACTAGACACCCAATATTCCTCATAATCCTCCTCAGCCAATAGAGGGTCGGCCAAGTTCTTATGACCCCTGCATTTATCTTTATCGACATCAAAGTCATCTCCTTCTTTTGGAGCAATAAGCTTTACACCAATCTCGCGATTAAATGAGAGCCGTCGGCTCTTTTCGGCACCACCTCCGCCAGAGGCAGTGTCGCCATCACCTCTCTTCCAATCCGAAAGAGAACTCTTTCGCATAAGCTTCTTCCACTGAGCCCTGCATCCCCAGTAGGCGGTATCATTCTTAAGCACTACCGGGTCACCGAGCATTACCCACATAATAAGCAGTTTGTCCTCGAAATCTTGCTTGTCCATTCCGACGATGGGGGGTCTCGCCTCCTCGATGGGTTCTGCGACATAGCAACGAGATGCTTCGGCTATTACGCTGAAGGGCGTATCGCTATCAAAGATATTCGGAAGAGACATTTCGCACGGCGGAATGTAGAGCGGGGTGCATATCCCACCGGGAGTTACTGGAGAAGGCATTTCGCGCAAGCAGGAAATAACACGGTCAAAATCTGGTGTTGACATCGTAATTGTATATACTGGTTCAGATTATTTAATATCAGAATAACGCAGAAAAGCATTTCAATTTTTTAAGAAAACAACCAAAAAAAACATAACACCGGCGTTGTGTTTTTTTATTTATGTTTTATTTATGTTTTATTTATGTTTTGCTCAGCTTTTTCCAGAAGTTGAAATTATACGTTGCATACAATCGTCAGCACGTAAGTTAGGGTAAGTGGCTCGCCTAGTTCCTGTTCGAAGCAGCGCACCATATGGTTCTTCGCCATAACAGAATTCCATATCCACTTATCTTTCCGCTCGTGATCCCACTGCAGCCGGGCGACGGATTGGGTTGCCCGGTGTCGGCGGTCCATCTCATCCTCCTCCTCCATCCATCGTCTCTGTCTCCGGTCGTAATCATCCCAGCTCGGCGCGTCGTTCGATGCGTATTTTCCAGAAGTCCACACACCCGGTTCCGTCCACTCTTCGGCATCGCTGAACTGAAAGTCCAGATTGAACAGTTCCCCGCTGTCGAGCGCGGCCTGGAAGGCATCATTCTGTAGGTGAGTCATATTCGTCGTTATCGTTGTCTGTTTGATTATGTTTTTGATAATTAATTTGTCTTTGATTTGGTTATCGTGATATCTGCTCATCGGAAAAAAAGTTTTCAATTTTATATATTTTGCAAAAATGATCCATTTTAAAAACACGAAAAAAATAAATGAGAACCATCTCAATTTTTTTTCGTGTTTTTACATTTTTACATTTTTATGTTTTTATATTTTTATGTTTTTATGTTTTTATATTTTTTAATTAGCTTTATATTACTCACTCATCATCGTCTGATCCGGAAGATTCATCGTCTGATCCGGAAGATTCATCGTCGTGTCCGCCATCATCACGTACCCGGCACATCGGCACGGCCACCACTGACACCGCCACACTCGCACCATCACCACTCACCGCCTCACCCGGCGGCACCGTCTCAATTACTCGCGGAGAACCACCCTCGAGCAGTCTGATGACTTCCTCGAGCGCACCAACTTCATCCTGACAATCCACCAACTGCAAGATAAGGTCCTCCTTCTTCATATCGCACACGAATTCGCGGCGAGGCAAATGCCGCAGAGAAGGATGAATCGGTTGCGGTCGTTCATCCCACTCGTCTACCTCACAAGTCTTTCTCAAATCCAGCTCCTTTTTGATTTCGACAATCCGCCGATGGAAGTGCCGCCACGAGTGCTCCGCCTCAAATAGGCGTTCACATTCCTCCGCCACCGCCATTTCCCGCTGCGTGGGAAATAGTACCGCGTCTGAGTCTTGAACCGCCGCCCACCACTCGCGCCCATCGTCGCCCAACTGTTCACTAAGCGTGAAGTCCTTCAGGCCGCGCTCGCGCTTCCTGTCGCGGCGGAGCTTGGCCGATGTGCACTTGGTCGCCAGCGGTGACTTGCGCTCCGCGCGCTTGTGCCCCGCCCACTTCCTCCCCTTCCCTCCGTCATAGCCGGCCGCCTGCCTAGAAGTCACTTTGTGCACCCGAGTTTTTCCACAGTTCTCCGAAGATGTTGTTGCGTTGCGAATGGTTCCTGTCATTTGTATTTGTTTTAGAATTGTGCTATCTTCCCTTTGAGAAAAAAGTTTTCAATTTTATTTAATTTGAAAAAAAACAACCAACGTATCCTCCAACTATAAATTAAAACGAGGAATAAAAAACAAAACTACCACCACCGCTCTTTAAAGTTTAATGTTTTTTAATGTTTTTAATGCTTTTTAATGTTTTTTAATGTTTTTAATGTTTAATTGTTAGATTCGCTAACATTTCCGCGGCCAATCGTCGTCGGGGTCTTCGTGCATAATCATCTCACAGCTTCCAACGATATCCTCGCATTGCGGGTTATCAGGGAGACGCGGGAATAGAATGTAAGCAATTGTATCCCGCACCCACACATCGTCGTCGTTGATGTCTTCCGGGTTGTCCATGAAGTGGTCGCACGGCATCACTAAGTACTCCCCATTGATTCTCCGAACAAGACACGAAGTGCCGTCGCCCAGTTCGTATGTGTAGGTGTCGGCAGCGAAGCAGAAGTCGCTGCCAAACTTGACAACAATCCCCTGCGAACGCGACTGCATCGGAACAGCTTTCAGCTTCATATCGTCGCCTTCCCCGGTTACGTTGACACAATACATTTCTTCCGAAACTGTGGTGACTGGGACGAGTGGTGTCTCCACGGCGGCGTCGCTGTACTCTGGCGGAGGCAAAACACTCCCGAATGCCGCCCTCGAGTGTTGGAACTCTGTTATGACACGTTCGAAGCTCCCTTCCGCGTGCCCTTCGTCCTCCACAGGTTCACCCACGTAGTTGAGAACGGGGTCCTCGTCGTCCTCAGCGGCAAACTTTTCCCGGTCCTCTTCGCAGAGAGCTTCGCTACGAGTGAAGTGCTTGAGCTCACGTGCGTTCTTCCGAGCGCGGCGGCTCTTCGCCGACGTGTTCTTGGTCTCCGAGTGCTTCTTGCGCGTGTGCGAGCGGCCGTGAGGGTTGGACGCGTAGTTGAAGTCCTTTCTCCCAAAAGACGGCTTCTTCTCCCACTCGTCGCACCCGGCGGGAACACCGGTTAACCTACGCGTCTGCGTTCTCCCCCGGTTCACGCTGCTCGTCGAAGTGGTCGATGTGTCGGTGCGAATAGTGGCGGTCATTGTTGTCTGATTGTGTTTGATAATTAATTTGTCTTTGATTTGGTTATCGTGATATCTGCTCATCGGAAAAAAAGTTTTCAATTTTTTAATTTTGGAAAAAAAGCACACATTTGGCGGAGTGTTTTAATATATATATATATATATATATATATGGTTGGATATAATAGAGATCATAATGTTAAACGGGGGGGTACAACAATATCCTATATGCTGAGAACAGCAAATCAGCGGGCGTTGCCGTCTTTATACAGCTGTTTTGAATTATTTGGAGAAAAGATTGCACTCCTTTTAATCGCGTACAATAAATACGCGAGAATGTATGGTGTTGTTAGCGAAGGGGTGGAGAATGCTCGCGCCGAAGCGTCTAGTCAAGGCGAAGGAAATATACTAGAGACAATTAAAGATTGGGATAATATACTGGAAAAAAATTCGGATTTTAGAATTCCTACGGAAGACGTTCTCGCTGAGAAATTTAAGCACAACGATTTAGAAGGGATTGAACCGGACGGCATCGGATTACTTGATTTAGCAAATAAAGAAGGGGCGAAGCTTAATGCGGTTTTGAAAGGAAAATTAGATGAAATAAAAGAGAGTGGCGACGACGCGACAGATGAGTGGAGAATTGATAAATTTAAAAAATTATCTACAATATTAATGGCTACAATCGATGCGTGTATCAGCCAGGATTTAACGCTAGGTGGTGCAGGATGGATAGGTCAAAATAATGAAAAATTCCTTCTTTTTCCGGGAGAGAGCATAAGTAGTGTGGAAGGTGCCAATCTTGACGTAATCGTAAACAAGCAGGGGAGATTCGGAGAGGAGGACGAGGGGTGGACGAGTGAAGATTGTATAAATATTTTGGCTAGATGGACATACGATAATCCTCGGTCAATACAGTCTGAAGTTGGAGACACCGAAGTAGACCGTCTAACCCAGATATATCGCGTATGTCGCACACCGTTGACATCTTTAAAAAAAAAGAAAGCGTCGATGTTAAATGCTATTGATAAACTAACTAATATATACCATCGTACATATCTCAATCTTATACCATACTTACCCGCACATCTTTTCGCTAAAAATATTGGCGATGACGTACCTAAATATGATACAAAATTACAAGACCCCCCTATTTTAGATCTAATAGTAGAGCTTAAAATACAACCAACAGATGGCGTTGAAATTATCGAGGATTTGTGGAAACAAGAAGAGGGCGAGGTGTTACTTCAAAAATCGAGAGACAGAATTATTGATAGAATATATCGACCCGCAGATAAACTGGCAGATGTGCCTGGAAAAGGTTTCAATTTACATTCAGCATATACTGAAGAAGAAATTAAGCTTATTAACGAAATATTAATCGGCGAAAGAAACGAACCGATATCTCGCGCAGAATATGCACAATATATAGTTGATAGAGAATTCTATATTTTAATAGACGGTATTAAGGAAGGGTTGGCGGAAATATATGAGCTTGATAATAATACTCAAAGAAAAGAAGCATATTCCAATTTAATTATAGATGTTAACAAGACGATTGTGAATACCCCAACATTGGATGTAATTCGGTATGTGAGTGATGGAGAGGGCAACACCTGGATGCGCACGAAAAAGGGGTTAGCCGAGATGATTACAAAAGTTCTCAGCGACCCCAGATTCCAGTTTTATATTCCAGAGGACGAGGGCGACGAAGCGGAAGATGACGAAAGCAAAGGAGAAGATCTAGAAGATTGGGTAAATGCAGCGACCGCGCTAGAACTAATACCTAAATTTAGTGCTCCAGATCCGGGCTCTGAAGGCGAATGGACGAGCCGCGGGTTAGGCGAGACGCTGGCCCTACAACATAGCCTGTTATCAGATATATTAGACCCATTCGAAAATGGCGGACGTACAGTGATCATTCCGGGACGCGAGGAAGAGGAAGAGCACGCGTCCAACCTTGTGGATGTTCCTGGGCCAGAACTCTCGTGGAGCGACGCGGATGCGAGGGATTTATCGAGAGAACAATGGCTCCAACTTAGATTAAATGAAAGTTATTTTAACATATTAGATAGTAGAATTAAGGAAGCAGACCAACACTTGCGAACGGCGCGGTGGCAGGGGGAAGCACTTTTTGCCAAGTATCGTCAAGATCATGAAGATATTATTGAGTACGCCCCATTTAGGGGTACTTTACTAAGTTTATTTAATCTGCCACTCGATGAACTAGTTGAAGGGTCGGGGGCTAGGAGACGCTATACTAGACATAAAAAGCATAAGCGTAAATGTAAAAAAACACGCCGGAAGAAAAAGAAACAAACGCGGAGGAAGAAAAAGAAAAAACTCCGGCGGAAGAAAAACTCGCGAAAGGGGGGAACATAAGCATTTAAATTATTATTCCGTACACGTGAATAATAATTTATTACCTAGTTTGTCTTTTCTTATTTTTTCTAGGGCGAACCCTCTTTAAACGCACCGGTGTTGTTCTATTATTTTTCCGCAAGTATTTTCTTTTTCGTCTACTACGTTTCCTAGATGGTTTACGTTTCCTAGATGGTTTACGTTTCCTAGATGGTTTACGTTTCCTAGATGGTCTGGATTTTCGTATACGCCGCCCGACACCAGAAGCCTCCGCCGGAGGCATCAATCCTCTGCTGCGCAATATGTCTTCGACACGCTTCGCTGAAGCTCCGGAGTCGGTGCGGTTCTGCTCTACAATATGCATAACTTTTCGCTTTTCGGCGCGACTTATATGGTTTCCGCCACTAGCGAAATCGCTCCCGAGACCCATCCCTGTTAGACTCGTGTTCTCTAAAAGCCCTTCATATAGAGCTCGGGCACCATTGTCGCTTATCCTATTTCCGGCAAGATTCAACTCCTCTAGTGTATCGTTTCCTCTCAACATATCTGCAATTCCACTCGCACCCTCATCACCAATCTGATTGTCTTCGAGTGTCAAAATCGATACATTCGAGTTCACCCTCATTGCGTTCGCCAGTGCTATCGCACCCTCGTGCCCTATCTTGTTGTCGTCGAGAAATAGATGCTCCACCGCCGTGTTATCCTGCAATCCATCCGCAAGAGCTCGCGCACCAGCGTCACCTATCCTATTGAAACGGAGATCCAATGTGTTAAGCGTCGAATTATCACGCAGAAGGTCGGCGAGTGCGGTCGCTCCCACTTCGCCTATGCGGTTATCACTGAGATTCAATTGAGTAACACTCGTGTTATGAAGAAGTCCTTCCGCCAACACGATGGCGCTGCTATCATCAATATCCTCGCTGCCTACATTTATAAGGGTCGACTGCTCATCTTCCGCTCGCTGCAATGCTTTTCTCACAATACTTTCTGAGTCATTAGCATCAGCCGCCATATATATAATATAAGCATTTAAATTAAACGATAGATAAAGTATTTTTAATCTATATTTTTATATAATGAGACCTTCTCCTACTGAATCAGCAACTTTATATAAGATTGGTTCACGAAAACGCGGTAACGACGGAAAAATGTATATTGTAACTGTGACAAAAGCAAAGGTTAAACGGTGGACTGAATTAGTAAAGACTATTAAACACATTAAAAAAAGAACACGGAGAGATAAAAAAATGACTAAAACAAGAAAACGACGCAAAGAAACAACGACCGATGCAAACGTTTGGGGTAAAAATAAAAAGTTGGAAAATTTTTGGAGAAAATTAGCATCAGGAGACAAAGTAATATTAGTATACAACAATGGTAAAATAGTTCATTATACATTACCAAAAACACAACCGGCGAAGAAAAAAAAATATATAGAACTAGAAAACAATAAAGACATCAAGGCGATAATTACATCTGCAATGTCGAGTGATACATACGAAGCATTATATAAAAGAGTGAAAGGTAAACTTTAGGTCGCGTAAAACAAAATGCGCCAAGCGCCGAACACGACCCAAGATTTATAAAGAATTAATTTTTTCTACATTCAATAAACATAAACTTATTTTCTATTTTTTCTATTATTGTAAAATTGTTTTCTTCTAACAAATTTACTAATCTGTTTATAGGATTACCTTTATCATCTAAATCTTTGTTCCACCTTTTATATGCTTCTGATATCAATAAAGTTCCACCTGTATCCAATATACGATATGCCTCTTTCAAATAATCTTTACAATTAGGGCCCCACATAGCAAGAGACAGGATAACAATATCTACTGAATAATCATCTAATTCTGTATTTTTGATATCTTTTGAGATAACAAATTCACTTGAAGAATGATGGTCAAAATTACGAAAGTCAAATCGTTGGTTTGATTTAAAATGTTCATTAATCTCCGCAAAACCGCACCCCAAATCAGCAATAATTTTAGGTTTTTTCCCGGGTAAATTTTCAAGATATCGAATCATTTTATTTCTGGGTATTTCTTCATTTGGAAAAGATTCTTCATTGAATTGGGATATCTTATGATATTCTTCCCACTTCGATGAATCTTCTTTAAAATATGTGTTTAAATTTTGCGACGTCATTGTTTTATATTTTTGATGAAGGACGGAAATTTCGCTTTTAACTCTTACATGTCGTTCTTGTTTAATTTCTTGGGATGATTTTTTTGGGATTATTACTGGTTTGGACATATCTTTTTTAGTAGTAGTTATATTATTCAATTCTTTATCATATGTCTTCGTAAAAGCTTGCCACTTCGGTTTTATTTCAGGCTTATCTAACCAAATTGAATTTTTCTGTTGGTTTCTTGTATATTTACATAACCACTTAGCCAATTCTTTTTCATCACCACCTAATTTAGGTCGACGGTGATGTGTTTCGATAAATATACTTACTTTTTCTAACATACTACGCCAATATTTTATTTTAGAGGGAGTGTCTGTTAAATATTCCTGATTTTTATTGTAAAATTCTTCCCATTGCATAAGGTATGTTTTCATTAAGTCAGAATTAGCAACTTGTTTATGATAGTTGTTGAGCTGATGTCTAAGCCACAGTCCATATTTTTTAACAGTTTTGTCCTTATTGTGATTAGTTGCGGATTTTTTTTTTGTGTCTATATATTCTTGATTCCAGTGTAGTTTATCTAGCCAGCTATCAGGCATTTTATCAGAATGTTTCTGTATTAATTCTTCCCATTTGGAACGAATTTCTGGGTCAGTAAACAATCCAGTATTATTATTAAAGTGTTTTTTTGATCGACCGTAGAATAGAGAATGTGGGTATATTTCCTTGTTTTTTTTATCGTCCGCCGATTCTGTTGGCAATCTCTTATTTATTGTGATCCAATTATCTAATTCATCTAAATTTCGCATAAATTTTGTTTTGTTGTCTATTTTATACTTACCATACTCTGACATAAACTCTTCCCATTTGGACCTAATTTCAGGATTATTCATCCGCCCTGTTTTATTTTCATATGCACCGGTTTGAGTACCTAACCACTTACTCATAAATATAAACTCCTTGGAATTCTTCTTTTTTGATGTTGGCCATTTTTCATTTGGTTTTATATAATTGATTGCTTTGTCTAGGGTGGACATCCATTTTTCTGTGTATGTTTTAAAATAAGCAGGAAACTCTTTCATAAAGGCTTCCCATATGGACTTTATTTCGGGGTCTTTCATAATATTTTTTTTGCCGGTATAATTCCCTTTATTGTTGCTTAGAAATGACCCCAATTTTTTTGTATCTGGGTCTGGGTCAATCGTAGAAGGCGGGCATTCCGGGTGGTTTACCGCATATTCTTTTAGTTTAAGAAAGTTTTCATTCCATTTCTTTTCATTGCATTTAATATCCACATCTAAAATACCTTGACTAAAAGCCTTATTCAAGTCAATGCTTCCTTCTTTGATCTTCCATAAAACCTCCAGGTCGGGATGCGTATGAATATCAAATAATGACTTACGTTTTTTAGGTAGACCAGTCGATTTCCTTTTAACCACCGATGTGTTATCCTTTTTTGTAATAGGTGAATAACTATCATCATCCTCACAATAGAATAGTCGAAGAGGTTCTTCGTCTACAGCGTCTTCGTTAATATATTTAACCGTATCATCATAACTCTGTGTGTGAATTTCAATGGTTTTATCACATTGTTCGGCAATATCGTTCAAAATATCTCCTTCCTTATCGCATACATACTCCTTTATATCAAGAGTAATATTCTCTTTTTCACATATATATCTTATATTATCTACTAAGATTCCCTTACTTTCTTCCACAATCAATCCCTGACTTTTCAGGTTGTCTTTGATTTCTTGCGGGGCATACATATTAGGATATTTCAAGCACATCTCGTATAAATCGGGGTCATACTGGTATTTAAATGCACTAATCACATTCAACGCCGTTTTGAAATTACCAGATTCCGACAATTCATTGAGAATCATTTGATGCTTACTTTCAGCAGTATCCATTGAAGAATATTTAGTGGCATCTACCATACACGGGATAAGAATAGTTGCCGGTGGCATTCCTGGTTCAGGAATTCGCACGAGTCGTCCGATACGTTGTGATTCTTTTACAATGGACTGGCTCGGATTAATAGGAACTCCCATATTAGCCCATTTTGTATCAATGCCCTCGTTCAAAATTCCACAAGATGACAAGATATAAATTCTCCCTTCCACCTTTTGGTCAAAATCGGCGATAATACTCTGACGGTTCTGGGTTTTACTATGTACACCTTTCAAAATGATTTTATCGACGGAATATATAGATGTCGTGTGGGAGAATTCCTCCTTCTGTATTCTGGTAAATAGTTTCTTCACTAATGTTTGATTTTTTGGGGAAGCAAATTCTTTCACGAATGACCCCTCTTCGTTTGTTTTGTCACTCTCATTCACATAGGAATGATACGTCAAAACATTCCAATATTTGTACTTACCCGACAGACACGCCCTGATAATAGATTCAAATATAGGTTGATACTTGTTAGAATACTCGGGCTTTTGCCTATACAATGATATATGTGTTTCAAAATCTTTACATATCTTGTCTTCTACCGCTTGATAATAAAGATATTCATATGCTAATTGACCACAATCACTATTTTCTGGATTTTCTCTATCATACATTATTATTCTATTTTTGTTAATAGGTGTTGCAGTATAATACCGCGTTTTATCTACAATCTTATCTAACACGTCATTATTAAATACAATGTTTTGAATCTTATCACCAACAATATGATGCGCCTCGTCGAATACTAAGTTGTCAATATGCGTATTACGGGATATACACATATTAATAAATTTTTCAAATGATTGGTATGTCACTACGGTTATCTTTTGTCCACATTTTTTAAGAAACTTATTTAGAGTTTGATCACTTGTAGTATATTGGATTTTATCTGTTTTTATTTTCAACTTACTTTCATCATCTGAGCAAAATGCCAAACATTTATATTTTGCGAACTGTGACTGAAATGGTTCATATCTGCTCAATATATAATCATTACAATACTGGTTAATTAGTCCCAATGAAGGAAATACAATCACATTATTAGGTTTATCGTTGATAAATAATGATATCGTAAATGTGCGAGTTTTACCAGTCCCGCACCACATATTTACCAGACATTTTTTAATATCTTTTTGTTGATTTATTGCTTTTTGTTGATGTTTGTATAAATATTTAGACAGAGACATCATTACATATCGTAATATTTAATGTATCAGGGTTCTTCAATTTTATATCGATTAAATAATAATTATGGTAAATGTGATAAAAGTTGGTATTTATAAGTATTCAAATTATTATTCAATAAAAAAGGAATAATAATTTATCAATAACGGTTTTGTTTTTGCTCAACTTTTTCTGAAGCGTTAGCACTACCTAAAAAGTTTAATTTTTTGCTCAACTTTTTCTAAAAGTTGATGAAAAGGTCCAGCGGGGATTTGAACCCCGGTTGCTTGATTCAAAGTCAAACGTGATAACCAACTACACTACAGGACCAAAATACCCTGTGCGGGACTCGAACCCGCGACCTCACGCTTAGAAGGCGTGCGCGCTATCCAACTGCGCCAACAGGGCTTATTGAATTCTTTGCCGAAGGAGATGATCTTTCCTATAAGTTCCGTATCCGGGATTCGAACCCGGGTCAGTCGGGTGAAAACCGACCATTATAACCAACTAAACCAATACGGATGATTAGATTCTTTGTCGAAGGAGATGTCATTTCCTATACGTTCCGTATCCGGGACTCGAACCCGGGTCAGCTGAGTGAAAGTCAGCCATTATAACCACCTAAACCAATACGGATGTAATACAGTAATGGGAATCGAACCCAAATCATTCTCAATAGGAATGAGGACTGACCAATGCCACTGTATAGAACTTTGAGGTGCTCTAAACCTTTGCGCCCACCGGGAGTTGAACCCGGGCCTCACCCTTGGAAGGGGTGAATCCTAACCGCTGGACTATAGGCGCTCAATATATAACAATATTATTATATTAGCAATGAGTGGTTTCGATCCACTGACCTTCTGGTTATGAGCCAGACACGCTTCCTCTGCGCCACATTGCTATTTGCGCCACAACGCTACGTATTCTCTTTGGTTTTAGGCAGAATATGTCGTTTCCTTTGCTCACCGTGGGGCTCGAACCCACGACCACTCGCTTAAAAGGCGAGCGCTCTACCGACTGAGCTAGGCAAGCTGATGTATCTCTATAAGGCAGATTACTTTCCTTTACACCAGGCGGGATTTGAACCCGCGAAGCACGAAGCACGACATCTTGAGTGTCGCCCCTTTGACCAAACTCGGGTACTGGTGTTGATGTTTGTCGTAAACATTTCTGGCGATGTGGTCCATGCGGGGCTTGAACCCGCGACTTGCAGCTCATAAGACTGCCACTCTACCAACTGAGTTAATGGACCATTTGTATCTCTATAAGGCAGATTACTTTCCTTTACACCAGGCGGGATTTGAACCCGCGAAGCACGAAGCATGACATCTTAAGTGTCACCCCTTTGACCAAACTCGGGTACTGGTGTTGATGTTTGTCGTAAACATTTTTGTCGATGTGGTCTGTGCGGGGCTCGAACCCGCGACCAAGCGCTCATAAGACGCTCACTCTACCAACTGAGTTAACAGACCATTTGTATCTCTATAAGGCAGATTACTTTCCTTTACACCAGAGGGTGTTGTTACTTACTATACACCAGATGGTGTTGTTACTTACTATACAAGATATAATGGTATGTTGTTTCTAAGTCCTTAACTGATAACATTACCTCAATATCTTCCCGTTTCAATTTTTTTTCAAAATTCGCTATAATGCGAATACAATAGCACTAAGTAGACTATAGTATGGGACAATTGTTTTACAATTCCTCCCTTCACATTCTATAATAGAACTGTATCTCTAAGCTATTTCATAGAACATATTATGGGATTATTGCTGTTTCACAATTCTTCCCTTCACATTCTATAATAGAACTGTATCTCTAAGCTATTTTAAAGAATATAGTGTTATATTTCGCGATTATTCTACATATGATAACCCATATATCTCGCGAAACATCTTGCTGAACACCTTTCTAAACTATATAAAGATTTTTCGAGATATATAAACAATGCAGGACCCCCAAGATTCCATAAAAAATGAAGATGGAGAGGAAATCTTTATTTTTTCTCCATTTAATCCAAATAATAAAGAAATAACGCAATCAGATATACAAACCATCCTGTCGAGGTATGGTGTGAAAAGTAATTTATTCAACATCGAGTTATATAAGCGCGCATTTGTTCATCGCTCATATACCAAGAGGCCCGACCTAGAAAATAAGGCGGCAAACATCGAGGTAGCTAAGAGGCCTTCTAACTGCATTCCGCTTAAAACAAAATCAAACGAGCGTCTAGAATTTATTGGCGACGGCGTTCTTGAGCTAATTACAAAATATTATTTGTATAGACGGTTTCCGAAGGCAGATGAAGGATTTATGACAGAAAAAAAGATTGCACTTGTTAAAAACGAACATATTGGCGTTCTCGCTTATGAAATGAGGCTGCAAAACTGGCTTTTATTGTCTAATCACGCAGAGGAAAGAAAGACGAGAACCAATCTAAAAAAACTGGGGTGTTTGTTCGAGGCGTTTTTAGGAGCATTGTTTCTAGATTTTAACAAAATAGATGTAAACGACGAACATAACTGGTTCAAAGACGTGTTTGTTTGTGGACCGGGTTTTCAAATGTGTCAGATTTTTGTCGAAAACATCTTCGAGAAGCACGTTGACTGGATTAAATTAATCGAAACCGACGATAACTACAAGAATATTTTACAGGTTAAAATACAAAAGGAATTTAAAGTAACCCCGGAATATATTGAGATAGATAGCGACTCAGATAAGGGATATCATATGGGCGTTTACTTATATATAGGAAATTCGTTACATCTACAGAAGTGCGAATCTGCACAACACCTTTCGGAATTCAAAACGTTTTCTAATATTCAAAACTATCTACTAGACCATAGTAGTGTATTTATTCTACTTGGAGAAGGATATCATAAAATTAAAAAGAAGGCGGAACAGCTGGCGTGCGAAAATGCGATTAATATAATATAATTAATAAACTGAAGACATAAAAGTTTTTATATCTTCAGTTTATAGATGTCCTCCACAGTTCTAAAATTAATGGCGGTAAAAAAACCAGCGGCTGTTAATAAAAAGTTTGGCGTCGCCATGCCTGCGAGGGTTGTAGATCTTAAAACAAAAGTAGTAGATAGACGTTCTCAGAAAATTATAGCGCGGGACGAATTTATTAGAAAGCTTAAACCAGCGGTTATGCGGGTGGCCAGACCCCCGAGAAAACCCGTTATAAAACACGGGCGGGACGATGTAGCGCCCGCAGATGCAGCGCCCGCAGATGCAGAACCCGCAGATGCAGAACCCGCAGATGCAGCGCCCGCAGATGCAGCGCCCGCAGATGCAGCGCCCGCAGATGCAGCGCCCGCAGATGCAGTGCCCGAGATAAAAATGAAAATCATAAAGAAGAAGAAGAAGAGGGTTAAGCTAAAAAGTGCATCGGAGGAACCAGTCGAAAAGGTTGGGCCTCCCGAAAAGAAGTTTAAGTCCCCAATTGGTGTTATAAAGGAGGGGCACGTGTCATCTCTTATTATTGGAGACGAATCAATATTAGGTAGACTTGAGAAGAAGCGCGATCTCCCCAAGATAAGCACATCTCCTTACTATATGAATAATCGTAAAATATTTATTAACTTCATGTCTAAATTATTCAAAAACTACAAAAAGGAGATTATAGAAAATGAGGGGAAGGCGTCGTGTGATTATGTGGGAGGAGAAAGCTTTTCACTAATGGCTCATCAAAAAATCGTGAGGGATTATATAAACTTATATACACCATATCGTGGACTTCTTCTATTTCACGGTTTAGGTTCGGGGAAAACCTGTTCATCTATCGCCATCGCGGAGGGCGTGAAAACTAGCAAATCTGTTCTCATTATGACCCCCGCATCATTAAGAATGAACTATATCGAAGAATTAAAAAAATGCGGCGACACAATGTATAGGAAGAACCAGTATTGGGAATTTATTGATACTCGCGCAAATCCCTCATTAATCGATACGTTGTCGAGTGTTCTTTCCCTTACGGTGGAGTTTATCAAAAAACAAGGTGGAGCGTGGTTGGTAAACATCAAAAAGAAACCTAATTTTTCCATACTTAGTGCCGAAAACAAAGCCTCGGTAGATAAACAAATAAATGTTATGATAGACCATAAGTATAATTTCTTAAATTATAATGGTATGCGAATGGCCCATCTAAAATCCCTATCTGAAAATTACACCAAGAACCCATTTGATAATAAAATTATTATTATTGACGAAGCTCATAATTTTGTAGGCCGCATTGTAAATAAACTAACTAAAAAGGACTCCCTATCGATGAAACTGTATAGCTATCTAATGGACGCGGAGAACACAAAAATCGTATTCTTGACGGGAACGCCGATGATTAACTATCCAAATGAGCTCGGTATTCTATTTAATATTTTAAGAGGAAGAATAAAAACCTGGTCTTTTAAACTAAAAATTACCGACCAGAAAAAAATAACGACAGACACCTTCACGAAAATGTTTTCATCTAGAGTCAACGGAGGTAAATTAGTAGATTTCGTAGAATATAAACCAACCACAACCACCTTATCAATAACGAGGAATCCGTTTGGATTCGTAAATACTGAAAAGGGCTCGATTTATAATGGTACGCGAATTGGAGAAAGCGGGAACATATCCGATTCTAGTTTCATAGAACTAATTACTAAAGTTATAAAGGGACACAAGATGAGCGTTGTTCCCAAATCTATAACCTTAACAAAGTATAATGCGCTTCCCGACACGCTCGAAGGTTTTAAAACACTTTTCATCGACGAAAAAAACAATGTTAAAAACACCGATTTATTTAAAAGAAGAATAATGGGACTCACATCATATTTCAGGAGCGCACAGGAATCCCTAATGCCCAAATACACAAGAGCTAAGAATTTCCACGTTCTAAGAATTCCTATGAGTGACTTCCAGTATGGAGTATATGAAGAAGCACGAGTTCAGGAAAGAAAGCTTGAGCTTAGAAATGCTAAGAAGAGGAAGAAGCTAGGAGACGGTGTTTTCGACGACTCGGTATCCACCTACAGAATATTCTCGCGAGCATTTTGCAACTTCGTATTCCCAAGACCCGACATTAAAAGGCCTATGCCTAACGACACAGACGATTTAGAAGCTGCGATTATTAATGAGGAGGCCACAGAGGACGTCGTTGACGCAAAATCGGCTCTCGAAAAGATAAACGACGTAGATGGAAAATATGAGCGCGATGAGGTCGATAAACAAGCCGCAGAAACAGATATTGAAACGCGAAGTTATCAAGAAAAAATTAAGGCGGCACTCGAACAACTTAAGCTTAATAGCTCAACATATTTATCATTTTCTGGATTAAAGACATATAGTCCTAAATTTTTGAATATGTTAGAAAACCTACAAAATCCGTCACACGTTGGTCTACACCTCGTGTATAGCCAGTTTAGAACACTTGAGGGAATTGGAATACTTAAGCTTGTCTTGGAACATAACGGATTCGCTCAATTTAAAGTAAAACAAACCGCAGGAGTATGGTCCCTAAATATTTCCGAAGAAGATATGAGCAAGCCAAAGTTTGTCTTATATACAGGAACCGAAACAGCCGAAGAGAAGGAGATAGTCAGGAACATCTTCAATGGTCTATGGGATGTTATACCAACTACACTAGTGGAACCATTGAAAAAAATGTCCCCTAATAACAATCTTGGAGAGATAATAAGAATATTTATGATAACAGCATCTGGTGCCGAGGGAATTTCCCTTAAAAATGTAAGATTTGTTCACATAACAGAACCATACTGGCACCCCGTTAGAACAGAACAAGTTATTGGGAGAGCACGAAGAATTTGTAGCCACAAGGACCTCCCGGAGGATCTACAAACTGTTGATGTTTTCTTATATTTAATGACATTTACAGAAGACCAATTAACTAGCGATAAATCAATCGAGATGAGATTGAAAGATAAGGGTAAATTAACAGATCGCGCTCTCACAAGTGACGAGGCGCTTTTCGAAATCTCTACAATAAAGGAAGACATCGCACATCAATTATTGGATTCTGTTAAAGAATCTTCGATTGACTGCGCGCTACATTCGAAAGCAGGAGAGGAAGGCGAAGTCAAGTGTTTCACATTTGGAACTGTTCAGTCGGCGGCATATTCTTTTCATCCTTCAATCGAAGAAGAAGAGACGGACAAGGCAGCCAAACAGAATAAGAAGAAGATTAAACTTAATCTGAATGAGCTTACTATAGATGGAGAGAAATACGCGTATGATAAAGTGACACACAAGATTTACGAATACGAAAGTTATCGTAGACAAAATCTCGTCCACCTCGGCGAGATTGAGTTCCTCCCGGACAAGAAGTTCAGGTTGGTATTTATATAATTTTTATTTTATTCAATATAGTCATTATATCTGTCTGGGTTGTAATTAATCCCTTTATGGTTTCATTCATTTTTTCAATACATTGTTTCAAATCATCTATTTTAGCGTGGTCCTCTTTAGCGTGGTCCTCTTTAGCGTGGTCCTCTTTAGTGTGGGCAATCTCGGAAATATTTATAACTTCTACCTCTTTCGCGCGAATAGTTATATCTTCCTTCTCTAGGTTAACCGGCTTCTTATAAGTCTCATATATTTGATTTAACTGTGATTTTCTCTCTAGTAACATTTCTTGAACCTTATCATCCATATCTTTTATCCGTGGGTCACTCTTTGTATCTTCAAATTCTACCTTGTCTGGAGAAGGCCTTTTTAAGAGAGACGCGAACTCATCTTGTCTGCTTTTTAAACTATTATTAAACGCGGATTGCCTGTTACGGTGTTCCTCTTCTATTGTGGATATTTTCTTGTCTGATAAATCTTCGAAAGATACCCGTTTATTAGACGGCGCTCGGGCCGTTTGCAAATTCATTCTGGTCTTTTCTAAGAAAATTTTATTACACTCCACGAGTGTTTTCCCACGATTATCATTTTCCATAACATCCGAAATATTTTTTTCAAATAACTTTGTTACTTCCGACATTTTATTTTCGGGTATATCCGAAAACCAGTTGTTTTTATTAATAAACTCCCATAAAAAATGTTTATTTTTTGTCGACGAAAATACGCTACCTATGTCCATTATGCTTAATAATTATTTAATTATTAAGCCTATTTCAAAAAGATTGATTTGTTTAACACATCCAAAAATAGCATCACCAATATAGAGTTTACCATAAAAATTTATGGCTTAATATTTTTGGAGTAAAATATCCTTTCCCCTTGCGCATTTCCTTTTTAATTGCCGCACCCCTATTTTTTGTTCCCGAATGCCTAGAAAAATAGTTCTGCATTCTTTTACGCGTTCCGTGATTTTTAGATTTATATAACTTCAACGGCGTTCTGTCCTTATATTGGGCATATCTTCTATCTCCAAAATGTATTTTCCGTGTTTTTTTTGTTTTTTTATTTTCTACAATAACCGTATATTTTTTGGGGAACGGACCCTTTTTAAATTTTATTATTTTTTCTTTCATATAATATTACGCAATATTATATGAATTCGATCAGTATATTCATCGAGAATATGTCTATTCTTCGTGATTAAAATATTTCTTTCTCAGGAGCATCATATCTTTATCTGCAATCCTATTATTCATCAACCACTTAGGTGTCTTTTTTCCATATAAGAGCTGGATGTTTATAAATAAACTATACATACCACATTCGCTATCTTTGTATTGATGTTCTTTTTTATTTTCATAAAGAGTAAGCGTAATTCCTATGTCGGCAGCTTGTTTTATAATTCTATTGACCAGCTCCCTTATTTCTTTCGGCATAGAATCGCCAGTGCTGTCTATATAAAACACATATTTCTTCCGGAGGTCGACAAATGTGGAAAACCAATGAGAACCTTCCTTGTAGTGTGGGTCAAGGTTGAATATCATCCCTATTTTATTCTTACCTTTAGATACCAACGATTTTAAATTAAAATTGCATAGTTCATTCCAAACACATTCTCCGTAAATAAACCTTTTATCAAAATCAATGGGAGATGGACCTATAAACGCAAAGTTTTTCATCCTCGTTTCGTGCTGTTTCATAACCTCCTCTATTTCAACACTAGAAAGCCACTCATTTGGATTTTTATTCCACGCGGCAGGAGCAAATGGAGCAAAAGTATATTTCGCTAATTCCGCGGTTATTTTATTCTTAGAGAACTTTTGTTTAAGCCAGCAATGCTCCGAGCTGCATACCTTGTCCATATTTTTTTTTAACGTATGCCATATTTTCTTTGGTTTTTTTTCTAAGATAGGGGCATCCGGGTGGCGAGCATTCCACATTTTTTTTAATTTATGCAAAGACTCGTTACTATAACACGTAAATTTGTTTTCTTTTTTACCGGGACTACATATCATCTTTTTTGTTTTCCGCCTCTTTCCCCCGCGAAGCCTATACCGTTTTACAGTAGGCATTGTATATATATAGAACGTATATTTTATTTATTTTTTTTTTTTACCCCCTTCGTTCTCAGAACCGGGTCTTTTAAATTTATATTCTTCTTCTGGGGTAGGCTTTCGGTCTCCTTAATGGGCGTTTTCTTTGTTACAAAGTCGTCCATTGTTATATGGGGCGGTTTTATATTATAAATATACTTGTTCGCATCATCGACAGAACAATCTTTCATACCACCAGTCGTGTCTTGGTCAGTCATACCTTCGTATTCCTCCTGTAAAATGTCCTTTGTGTCTATCATTTTTAGGTATTCTATCAAATAGTTTATATATCCCTCGTGCAATATCTTCAAATGTGTGGGATGTTCATTCGGTTTAAATAATTCCCGTGTTACGGTTAAAATCCTTTTTTTATAGAACCTTTTATCCGCTAATGTAGGACCATCGTCCCTATTTTTGTCGTTGCCCATACATTTACTATTAGAATAGTATGACGGATTCGTCATATAATCCATCGTCGCACGATGGATAAAGTTTTCGTTATGTTGACTCATTAATATATATTCTAGTTTATATTCTAGAATATATGTTATTTTACAGTTCCATACGCTGCGGTCAATATCCTCATCTAATTATTTAGCGGCTATGTCTGCGTTCTGCTCTGCGTTCTGCTCTGCGTTCTGCTCTGCGTCCTGTTCTGCGTCCTGTTCTGCGTTCTGATCTGCGTTCTGATCTGCGTTTTTTATTGGAGCCGCGCCCCTCCAACCCTCTAGTAATGTTTCCAGTGAGTTCTAGTTCGCGGCGTTGCTTTTCCATAAGCGCGGGATGTAGAACAGTTCTACATCGCGTATTACGTCTGCGCAAGTTTTTTTCGTATTTTAAATATTTAGCGACATCATCTCCCCGCCTCCCAAGATATCTTGGAACAAAATTTCCTTCTATCTCAAGAAGATCTATGGATCTTTGGCATTCTAATAGGTCTTCAATAATATCACGTAAATTACTGGTTTGATTTTGTCGTTGGAGATCCGCGTATTTTTTTGTATATTCAATTTCGGCTTTCTCCGCTTCCTTTATTTCACTTACCATAGAATCAACCTCTGCTGGGGTTTGTAACGCTTTACTTCTAAACATTTCGAGTCTGTCTGAAAGGTCGCCTGCGACACGGTTTATACTTCCGGCAGAAAGTTTTTTTTTGCTAAATACTGTACTTGGTGACATCCCGGGTGTTTTTGTAAAACGTTCTAAACGTTTTTTGTACTTGTAAACATTATATTATACGGTCCTAAAATAACGTTTATTATGTATTTCTAAGCTGAACCCGTGTACAATTGTCGAATACTTCATTTCCTAAGTTGCATACATTTGGATTAAACTCGCTAAACTCGCTCTCGACAAATAGTCCGGGAAATGGCTGATCGACAACAATACTATCTACAATACCAACGTAGAGGTCGCTACTAGTGGACGGCACATATACCGCCTGGTCCCCTTTTTGTAGTGCGAAGAATTGATTTCTTAGTTTAGATTCGTCGTTTATATGTGTAGGAAATCCACTCCACGGAGCATTTGCGGTTCCTGGGTTAAACGTTTGCGTAATATTATAAGTCGGTGGGATTACAATTGGCTCAGTTGCTCGCGCTCTCCTATCAAGTATAGGCATTATCGCGTATTTTGTTGAGACCGGTCTCATATCAATCTGTGGTTGCAAATATGAAGATGGAACATTTCTAGCCGAAATCCGGTCGCTTAATTCCTGAGTTCTCCCCGAACCACAACTAATAAGTCCTCGAACTACACCATACATACTATTATATTCATTATTCATTTTCGCCATAATATATATATTGTATATAAAGAAATTACCTAAACGTTAATATTAAATGATTATTAATGTGTGGGATATTCGCATTAATGAATAATACCACAGCAATCCCGAAAACGGCAATAAACGATGCGTTTTCGAAAGGTAGTTTGCGTGGTCCAGAAGTCAGCACCTTGGAAATATGCGATAATAAATTATTATTTGGATTCCATCGCCTAGCAATTAATGGTCTAAATCCCGAATCAAACCAACCAATTAAAATAGACAATATCAAGCTTATCTGTAATGGCGAAATATACAATTATAAAGAACTATATTCGCATTTAGACGTATCTCCTTCAACCGACTCCGACTGCGAAATAATCATTCATTTGTATAAAAAATATGGAATTGTCCGCACACTTAAGCTTCTAGATGGCGTATTTTCATTTATTTTATATGATTTTGGAGAGGAAACGTCAGACCCAATAGTATATGTTGCGAGAGACCCGTATGGAGTTAGACCTCTATATATGATGGAGGCAAGAACCGAGACAAATAATAGTCACACGACAAATAATACTCATGCGACAAATAATACTCAGGCGACAAATAATACTCAGGCGACAAATAGAGGTATAAATATAACCCACGACAGAATTATCGCATTTTCATCAGAACTAAAGGTTCTGAGTGAGATATTAAACCACAGCAGTATGTTAAGTCTTGGTGTATTAAACAGCGCTACCGACATTTTTAAGAACCATCCAACGTATTTCAAAACAATCACGCCTTTTACTATTCATCAATTCCCACCCGGAACATACTCTACGTATACGTGCGGATTTACCTCCCACTCATATTGGAAACCTATTTCGGTGGAAAACATTTACACCACGCCACGATGTCCACCTAGCATTCTTAATATATATAATCAAACAGATGTGGAAGCCGCTCGCCTCCAAATTTGTAAACTGTTAAACCGTTCTGTAGAAAAACGGGTTATAGGAACGTGTGAACGTCCCATCGCGTGTTTGCTTTCCGGTGGACTTGACAGCAGTCTAATAACCGCACTTGTTAATAAATATTACACAGGAACGCTAGAAACATATAGTATCGGTATGGCAGGTTCGGAAGACCTCCGTCGAGCTAAGCAAGTATCGCTATATCTCAAAACAAAACACACCGAAGTTATTCTCACAAAGGAAGAATTCTTTACAGCAATCCCCGAGACAATCCAAGCAATCGAGAGCTACGACACAACCACCGTCCGCGCGTCTGTTGGAAATTATTTACTTGGGAAATATATTTCACAACATAGCAAAGCCAAAGTAATATTTAATGGGGATGGAAGTGACGAGCTTACCGGCGGGTATTTGTATTTTCTGAAGGCACCGAGCGACCTAGAGTTTGACAATGAGTGCCGCCGATTGTTAAAAGATATACACCACTTTGATGTTCTGCGTTCAGATAAAAGTATTTCGTCTAATGGTCTAGAGCCCAGAACTCCGTTCTTAGATAGAGAATTCGTTGATTATTATTTATCCATACCAATTTCTATTAGAAATCCGATGTCCAACGCATCGTATGTTATTAATAAGAATGTATGTGAAAAATTTTTATTGAGACAATCGTTTTCCATAATAGAGCCAAGTCTATTACCCGACCAAATTATTTGGAGAACCAAAGAGGCATTTAGTGATGGGGTGAGTGGTGTAGATGGGTCGTGGTTTGAAATAATCGACAAGGAAATCGCCAAGAGTGGATTCGAGCCGAAGAGCTACACAAATAACTACAAGAGAACTCTCCAGGAAACGAATCCGCCAATTACGCGAGAACAGCAGTATTATAGAGAGATATATGATTCTATTTATCCTAACACCGCATACGTGCTCCCGTATTTTTGGATGCCTAAATATGTAAACGCATCCGACTCAAGTGCGAGAACTCTCGATATATATAAGAAACAGGAAACCGCTTCTTCCCCCCGCAAAGCTACGATCCACGAGGGCGAATAATAATATATAAAACCTGTATAATATATACGGATGACCGGATTTATAAAAACGCTAATCAACAGCAAATGGCACAGGAATATATATATATACGCGATATATGCATCATATGTCCTGATAATTATTGCATTCACAGGTTTTTTTTATATATCTCCTAAATACCTAACAACTTTAGAAGACTGGATTAAGTATTATGTAATCGCCTTCTTACTACTGAGGTTCAATCCCTGGATATCTAATATAAAAGACCGGAGGGAAAACGCCGAGGTTGACAGAAAGATTGCCTTCTCGGCCGGAATCTTTTTATTATTAACTACTGCTGCTACAGATGTCGCGATGAATAGCCTTTCGCATATTGGTATTCCTATGAAAAAACTCTAAAAATAATATAATTTTTAAATTATATTATTGATTCCTTTAAGATTGCTTAACGGCGTTTAGAACGGCGACGGCGTCTAGAGCGGCGTTTTTTAGCGTGGTGTTTAGCGTGGTGTTTAGCGTGGTGTTTGCTGGTCCGACGTTTATGGCGGCGGCTGTGTGAACGCGACCGCCCGCGGCAGCGGCAGGTCTTTTTTCCACAATGAGGACAAGAAGAGCGCCGACGCTGACGACTCTTTCCACCAACAAGTGGGAAACCAACGAGCGAATTACTGGGTGAGTATCCTTCAACTGTCATTATATAGTATATAAATATAATAATTATTATCAAAATTTATATTAGAAGATTTTACGTGTCCCAGCGCCTTTATTAGAAGAATTTCCGCGTCTTGTTTTGTTGCCGCTTTTCAAGAACTCCTTCAAGTGCTGCAATATTTTTTTACTAATTACCTTATCTACGCTTATTTCATTCTCTCCCTTCTTGATAACATCGTGTCCGTATTTGTTCATATATTTATGTATACTGTTTGCAAATTCTGAACGCTCTCCAACAACTTTATCTCCGTGCGATTTATAATATCTATCCGCCATTTCTCTAAATGTAAAGCTATGTGTATACGGCTTCGCGTTAATATAAAATACGTTGCTATGCTTCATACGGGGGTGATACCTATCATCTAAAAAACATATCTTGGCATTTTTGGGAATTTGGGTGCATCTTAATAGGTCCCCCACGCTTTTATCGTGACTTGTACGCCCAGCCTCCACAATCTTACCATCTACCTTAAACGCTGCAACGATATCGTCAAATACTACCGCGTTTAATTTATGGTCAAAATACTTTGCAATATTTTCCGCCCACGACCTAGGACCTTGATTATTTGTATATATCATCAGTTTTTTACATTTCTTTGCTGCCCTCTTCTTTACCAAAAACGACATTATGTTCATAATATCCGGTCTCAAAAATTCTTCGAATAAGTCCATAAGTTCAAAAAAATGCGACCTCTCTATTTTATTTTTTGTATAATTCTCTAGAGCATCACAGAACATACCCAGTTCAACAAATGTCCCGAGCGTTTCATCTAAATCAAACACAACTATTTTAGGAGGGTTTGTCATATCTATTATTGAGAATTTATTTTATACAATTATTCTCTCTCCATATACTATATGAAGAACCTTACTCTATCAGACTATAAGGCGATCCTATATTATTATAATGTGGAGGTTGATACGTTAAGTAAAAAACAAATAAAGTTGCAAGCAGAGGATATGTTGGCTGCAAAGCTCTGTCGTTGTATAAAAAAAGTTAATGCTATGCGGAAAGACAACACTCGCTCAATAGCAATATGTAGAAATAGTGTTATCAAACGAAAGGGGCTGGCTACCTCCGGATTCAAGTGCAAAAGAAAACCAAGACTTCTCCCATTCAAAAAAACAAAACGTGTTTTAAAAAAACTAAGGAAAAACTTGACTATCAGAAGATACAATAAATAATATTTTATGAAATTGCCCACATCTATAACGTCTCGCTAGTATCCATCCCTCCCACTTCCTTTCCTCTCAATGAATGTTTCTAGCTGAACCCTTTCATCCGGGTGGAGAAGACCAATAGATACTTTAATGTCGGTAAACGACTCTGAAAGAGCGGGTATTCTAGCATCGTGGTTAATGAACAGTCTCCGGAATACATTCCTATGAAAATCTGAATACCCAAACATTACGGGTGTGTCGTTATTTAAAAACCTTGTTATGTCGTTACTAAGCCACTCCAGACTTCGTTCTTTCGGTTCCGGAAACCGTTTTTTATATTCAGAGTGGGTTCGTTCCATTGTCAAATAATATGACCGTATATCGTCAAGTAATTCCGGGGACTGTGGAGAGTATGTATATGGGACAATCATATCGCGGAATATACCCGGAGGAAGTTTGTCTAGATAAGACATTGATAAATTAAATTAAAAATCAAATGTAATCAATTTTATGATGTTTATGCGAATAATCCTTTTCCCATCTACATTATAAAATTGATTGTAAGTATTCAGTAAATTTAATAATAATAACACACATAACAAGAATATGAACATCATCCCTCTCCCAGACGAGCTTGTCCGCGCCATTTATAGATATATAAACCCAGCGTTTGAGTATTCCGGCTATATCAAAAATACTAGGGGGTATAGCGAAACAAAGATGGAGCTATGTAATTTATGCACCGAATGCCAAATGGTCTCATATCACGGGACCGCTGAAGAAAAAATAGATAATTGTGTAAATATTGCATCGTATTCGTGTCTTGCTGCCGAATACCTAGAATCAATTAGTTTATTCATTGACAATAATCCCAAGTTTAAGCGCGAGGGGGTCATCGCGCCGCATAAATATAAAACGCATTTTGATTATGAAATGCACGAGGACTCGATCAAAATGATGGAAACCGAAATTTCGTTGCGTCGAGGAATGTGGGTATATCCGGATAAGTCCAGGGAGGTTTTGTTGTTCCATAGTATCCCCGAGATCCTTTTCAACGGGACAATTAAAGATATTATGTATTCTTGCATTATAAACAACATTAGAGGATTCAAAATAGCTCTAGGAAAATATCAAAGAAGGAATAAAATTTATCACCTCTCCGAAAGGGACATTTCTAAATTTGTAAACGAATATTATAATAACCTCGACTGGAACAAAGTCGACGTTGTTGCATATAGGAAAGGACTTATTAGAAAACTTATGAAGATTTAGTATATATTGTTTGTATATTAGTATGCTGCCGTCCGACATTATTTTTCCCGTTAAAGGAAAAAATTGTAGAATTACGTTATTTCTACTATTATTGAGACTAACGTTAAACTGTCCGATGCTCAATAACCCGTGTTAAGACTTTTCTAATTATATTTCATTTATTTAAATATTCCATTGCCGATAATAACACCCTCTCTTCTTCGCTAAGTTTCTGGAAAACCAGACACTTCGCCATTTTAAATTCAAACACTATGTTATTCCGATTTCTACACAATACACTTACGTCATTTCCTATTTTGACATCACATACGACTCCACCATTTGTAAGTTTTATATTATCCGGATTTGTTAAGGGGACCCATCTCACATAAGAACCGAACTTTATGTCAGGGATTTCGTCGATGTATCTATAATGCTTGAGTGATTTGTGATACTTAACCAATACTTCTCGACTTAGCCCTAGTCTCTGAAGCATATCATTTTTAATTTTGTTTACAGTGCTATAATCTAATTTCATTAATTTTGCGTTGTCGTCGTTATCAAGTGCATTTATTAATGTATCTATGTCTAGGGGCATATTAATATAATTTACTCTATATTATAAACTAAAATTAGTTTTATATCATATAAAAATGAAGAATTTAAAATTGAAGTATTTTAAAGTCATTTATAATATATAAAATAATGAACACATTGCCTAACGAACTTGTTCGAAAAATTTATCAGTATATCCACCCAGCTTTCGATTATTGTGAATATATAAAAAACAAACAATCGTATATCATTGAGAAACCCATAATGGACAGCTACTACACAGATATCTACAATAATTTAGACACGGTTGAACATACTTCGGATAAGATGGGTGTAGTTTTCGCATATTGTGCTCTAATGAACGACTACTTGACAAAGATGAAAATGTTTATTTCAAAGAATCCTAAATTTAACAGACCACCAGAGTCAAATTATTTAAGTGAACATCAGTATATTACGATGTGGTCTACTGTGTATACTTTAGACCAAATGATTAGTATGGAACAAAACATTATGAATCGTCGAAGAAGGTGGACGCAGCACAATCCGCCACGAATGGAAATAGGGAGCGTTGTTGACATTTTGACATATGGATCTGTTAACGACCTCAGATATAGCTGTATTATAAATCTTATAGATTTCGCGGCAAGTTATCCATACGGAGATGACCCATATGGCTTACAATATAAGAAATATCTCGCGGGAAAACTTATGAAAATCTAGTTTACTTATCGGTAAGAACGTCCTTTGATATAACCGTTTCCTTCACAATATTTTTAATAATTTTGTTTTCAGTAGATGACTGCGAAACGTCCTTCATTGCCTCTCGGACAATTTTTATATATTCATCGCGCCCATTATCGGTATTCTCCCAGTCGGGATTTCCTTCCTCCCATACTGTTATTGTTTTTCGTTGTTTATTTGCAATATCATTTATTGCGGATTTGATATGATATTTATTCTCGTCCCTCCCCCACTCGTTGTTTTCCTTTATATATAGCGTTTCGCGCTTCACGTCGGTGCAGTGTATAGGTCTTCTAAACGTGTCCAACTGATTTAGTGCATTTACAAAGACGTTGCTCACTCCCTCAACCAACCCCTTATCTTTGGTATATATAAGATCATCCAGCTGAATATGCAACGACTCGATAAAATCAGATAGATTAATCGCATTTTTGCACTGTTCATTCAGAAAGACGTTTACGTTGAATCGGTTATTGTTATTATTGCCGATTCTCGGTATCATGTCTTGTATTATTTCCCTCTGTTCTTTCAACTGAACCATCATCTCATTTTTCACGTTTGAGTCACTATGTATTCCTGCTAATATACGCTCCATTAAAAGTCTCATATCCGTATTATCGTTTTCTACATTCGTACTTATTGGATTCATCTTTACAGAATCATCTATCACCGTATTCTCCGCCCCACCACATTCTGTTATCAAAAGATTTCCCGATTTATTTTTTTTTGTTATATTAGTTATTACTTTTTGAGGTGGTCCACACGTCTTTCCGTGCCTCCAGAGCCCCGACCGTTGTTTATAACCCTTACCACAATGGTCGCAATAATGCTTCCCTTCTTGGTTCTTATGCGTTTTTTTTGTGGGCGTTGCCGTCCGTTGCCGTTTATGCTTAAGGGTTGAGCAATGTTGCTTCCAAAGGAAAGGACGTGAGCATCTATAGTCGCATTTTTCACAGTAAAATTCTGTGCATATTTTTTGCATATTTCTGTTGCCAAAAATATGCTCTATTTAAGCAACGAAAAATATGCACAAGTCCTTTTCGTTAAAATATATATTTTTTTTTTAAAACCAAAATTGTCCGAAAAAACGGCAACATAAAAAGAGACGGATTTTATTTATGGTGTCAAAATTATATAGACAATTCCTCAACATACTACCACAACACATAACATTTCAACTGCATATATTTTGGTTGCCGATTTTCTGCATATTCAGCAACGGAAAATATGCAGCTCAAAATCGCAAAAATAGTGAAAAAAAGTATGGTAACAACTTAAAAATCTTTTTTTTTATTTTCAGAGCTTTATCGTCTAAAACCAACTTTTTTAATTTTTGAGAAAAAACGGGCATCCTCAATTTCATTTTCTGAAAATGGACATTCTCAGAATGTCCTTTTTTCAATTATCGAAAATAGAATGCCCGTTTTTTTTCAAAAATTAAAAAAGTTGAAGTTTTTATGGTAACAAATATTAATAATAATAATAAATTAACACTGTAGTAGATAACACCACACAAATAATGATGCAGTTCAGAATCGGCCAAACTTTTTGAAAAACATATCTGAGAGGAGGGATTTATATTATATGTAATAATTGTATATGTTGTGTAAAATGTCTAGTTGGTTGGCAAACTCTATGGCTATATATTGTCTGGCGTGTGTTTACTATATTGTAGCTACGCGCAAGGTAGGAACCCCCTTTAATGACTCTCTTAGTGTAACACAGAGAGAAATTAAGAAAAAATCATCAAATATACGTAGAACCATATTTTATCAAGGAATAATTGGCTCCGCAATACTTATTTTAATAATGAAGCCTTTTGAAAGATGCGACTAAATAATAGAAAATCCCGTCTTTAGCGCCGTCTTTTTTTGCAGCTTCTTCGATTCCCCCCAAGCGGACCGCCCCTGACAGCAAAATGCGTAGCACGTCTTTCGAAACGTTTATGAAGATCTCTCTTCTGTTTAGAAGTATACTGTCCGCCGCGCGACTTTAACTGGCTCGAGCGAACGCGCCTCCAAGACGTCAACGTATCTTTCCGAGACATTCTTGGTATTTTATTGCGAAGAGAGTTATATGGAGAAAGTTTTTTGGTAGGCATTATACTGTAGGTAGAGATTATAATTTGCAAAATTGAAACAAATAATAAGATAATTAAGATAAATAAATATGAAAGGCCCATCACACGTATTCTTTAGCGATAGTGGAGAAAAAATCAAGAAAACCCAAACACTCGAAAAATCCGATGTTTTCACAAATGAAGATAGCATAGCTTGTTCGTCATTTTACGATATGGTAAATGATGTGATTCTTCAAGAACAGTATGGTGTCGAGGATTATATCACAAATTATTTCGGCGGGTGGACGAGATACGACTGGGGAGATTATACATTTTGGTGGTGGAACACTCCCCGAAATGGAGGGATGGGACTTCAGAAATACGAACCATTTAGTTGCGTAGTTTCAGATTTGAAATATATTACCTCTTCGTTGGGTGCTCCTAAATTAGAGGAGTCAACGTGGGATGAAGTATATCACGGATATTGGATTACGTGCACGTGGGACAGCGAGGCTGGCGGCGGCGAGGTAAAAACGTTTTGGTGGGGCGAGTAACCCGGTAAATTTAGGAGTATATAAAATATGTTTTGGATAAAGATAATAAAAATAAGAAAAAAATATTTTCTTTATATATATTATAATGTTTGGAGGAACTAGCCATCACCGCCGCCATTCGCGCGCCCGTCATTCGCGCACCCGTCATTCGCGCGCCCGTCATTCGCGCACCCGTCATTCGCGCGCCCGCGGTAAATCCCACCGCCGCCGTAAATCGCATAAACGCCGCAAGTCGCACCACGCCAAGCACCACCGTCGGTCCAAGCACCACCGTCGGTCCAAGCACCACGCCAAGCACCGCGCACATTAATTATAAATATATTTCATATGAATAATCTGAAATATATCAATCTAAAATTTAGGAATATCAAACCCTATTTTAGAATTAGACATATAGAATACCGAACATATGTTGCGTTTAAACAATTTCACAATCATATCCCTTACTTTTTCGCGGGTAAGAGAATCAATACGAGCGGATACCTCAGATAGGGTGTAAATAATTGGACTTTTATTTTCAATTTGATACAGGTATTGCGGCGAATAAAACGTCGTAACGCTAGATGTAGTATTCAAACATACGCTTTGTAGTTTTAATAAATATTTCAATTTATAATGCACAAGGGTTTCCTTATCAATAAGAACGGACTTATATTTTTTTAGTATATCGAAGGTTGTGTGTAGAACCTTTTTAAGATTTTTATGGATTGTGGATATATTAATATTTAATAATGTTCCGCAAAAATTAGTAGAATGAGAAACGGCTACACCATATACCAACTTATCTTTAATCCTCAATTGTTTTAGAAGCAAAGAATTTAGTCCACTGCCGAGTATTTCAGTTATAATTGGAATATATAATAGGGTTTTGTCGCCGTGATATATTGGAATAGGAAATTCTATAAATATTGTAGAATTTTTATTCGAATCGTTCTTTACGTGAACCACTCTGGTTTTTACGTTATAACATAATTTAAAACGCGTTGGAGGCATCCGAGAGCCACAATTCGTTTTAGGAAATGTATCGAGTAGTTTTCTTATTTTAGAAACAATATCCTTTTTATTGTAATTTCCGCTTATAATAAATAATACACGTTTCCGAGAAATGATTTCTTTCGCGAATTCCAATAAATGCTCCTTCGTAAGAGTTTTTAAATTATCCAATTGTATTTTATAATCATTGCTGTATTGCAGCCCCGTATTCTTAAACATATGCATTGACGCAACCCTCTTCAGTTCGTAATCAGGAAGGTTCATCGCGTTAGTAATTTCATTTCTAACCGCTTCAATCTCTCTACTCATCACGTCTGAAGTAATATGTGGATTAAGTGCGATCGATAGAATATAGTCTATCATCTTATTTTTAAATCTAGATAACCCTTTAATCCAATACCCGGTGCTGGTTGAGGTAGTGTATGCATTGCTCAATGTTCCATATTTTTCTAGATAAAATGTGCACCCGCGCTTGTAACATTTTTTCCAGGCATCTGTAATAATGTGTTCTAGTAAATGGGATATTCCCGAGTTATGTTTATTTTCCAGATAACTTCCGCCATACACTTTGCAATCCACTTGAAAAGTCTCCCCCTTTATTGGTAATAGCAAAAATTTATATCCATCAATAGTTATTTGTTCAGGTGCTGTTTTATAAAAACCAACCCCTTTTATAGATTTACGAGTGGTTCGTTTTGCACGCGCCGCACCGCGCTTTCTAGTAACCATATATAATATATATGATTATTAAAATATTTTATCAATGTGCACCAGTCATTAGTGCCGCACCGTGATATCCCGCCGTAAATACAGCCAATACGCCAATCGTCGGGTAAATAAACTCATTTGACTTTTTTCTATAATATGAAATATATCCTAAAACGGGGACAATGAACAATAAGTGAATCGCATAAATTAAATACATTCGCCTATCGTGGTCTATTTTTTCTAGTGCAGCAGCATCGCCATCGTTGACCTCTGGCGAAGACGTAGGAGGTTTAAGCATACCAGTAATGGAGTATTTTCCTCGACGTAAAGAAACTAAATCGCAATTAAAATAATAGTCATACCACGCCATAGCAACATATGCGACAACAAAAATAATGAATAATGTAAAATACAACATATAATTGTTTTTAAATACGGGTTTGTATAAAAACAGCATCATGCACAATATAGAAAATACAATGCACTTTTCATTAAATACAAATGCACGACCAAATAATCCTCCAGCCATTTATAATATAATATTATATTATAAATGAAATACTTTAGGAACCAGTCTTACATACTCATTATGATTCTTTATTCAGTAATAACGTTTTTCCTGGGACCGATGGCTACTTTCACGATGAACACCGGTCCAGACCACATCGTGCACGGATTCGCGGCCGGGTTTGTGGTTAGTGTAATTTTATGGATGACGTTCGGCAAGAAATGTGTGCAGCAGAATAAGTGTAGTTTTTTTTAACTTAAAAAATTGAAGTTCATTTTTGTAAGTTAAATATGATACAAATGACGACCAAGATGATTATTGCGATTATTGCGTGTGCGACGGCGACCTCCTCTCTTATGACTGAAAGCGAAACGCATCTTCGGGGTAATACTAACAAGGCGACCGACGATGTAAATGTGAAGGGGGATTATATTATGAATCATCTTCGGGGAAATAATGGCCGGGGATTGATGCAGCACAAGAATCGTCGGGTTCTGAATGGCGGTATTCCAAGTGCCAAGAATATTGTTGTCCCTTGTTATAACGCGACGAGCAATTGCGGAATTAATGGACAGTGTCGAGTAGACGGCTCCGTATCATTGTGTAAGTGTGATGACGGGTATTACTCGATGGACCGCTTGAAGCCGTGTGAAGCAAAGGGAAAGCCACAGGCCCTTATGGCCGCTATGTGGTATCTATTTGGGTGGACGGGGGGTCCAGCATTCGCGCTTGGGTGGATTTCACTTGGAGCGTGGATTCTTACGACGTTTTGCTGCGGGTGCTGTTGTTTGGCCGAAGCGAAATCTTCCTCGCGAAGTGAAGATAAGAAAGGAGCTATGGCGTGCTTTGGCGTTCTGAACTATATTGCACTAGTGGCCCTCTTGATTTATGGCGGGATTATGGTTTCATCATCGAACTGTATTGATAGCGACGGAGTGCCTTGCAAGAAATGGTAAATAAATGGTAAATAAATGGATTATAAATTGAATATAAATAGAATTTTTTCATAAAATATTCTATTTATCGAAGGTCTCCGTTTAAAAACTTTTTCATTAATTTATAAGCCGCTTGTGGCTTATACATAGGCACTTCGTGTCCGGCAAAGTTAACTGTTGCAAATATAAATTTTTTGTGGTTATTGGCGCTGTACGTGCTAATATATCCGGCGGGTTCCTTCTCCACGAAATATTGCTTCCACTCCTTTTTAGGTTTAATATTAAGTTGAGTAATCCACCTCTGTGTGCCGATTGTTCCGCAAATAGCATCGTTTGTTCCGGACATTATAAAAACATCGAGATGCTTAACATCTTTATCGTTTAATAATTTATCTATTAACGGAACCTGAGAGATATAAGAGTCCTTTGCGCGATATTTTACCAGGTCGGAACACGCTTTCCATTTAACGCGCTGTTTTCGCGCGTGTATCGCCTCTTGAACATCCTTACGGTTTAAGTATTTCGTGGTATAATTATCGAGACAAGGTGTATATCTTTTCTTGACAGTTTTATTTTTAACACGAGAGTAGCTAATAAGTGTATTTTGTTGTTTTGATACACATATAGGGTAATCTATGGCATATGGGTTATGCTTTCCGACCTGGTCTTCTAGTTTATATGCGAGTTCGCTGCACCTGTTCTTTTTCCACGTTTTCCGCCAATTCTTTTTACCTTCCAAATTAGCGCACTTACGTTTTGTAAATTTATTCCACGATTTAATCGGCAGTTTCTGATGCCCCCAATAACTTTCTATTTGCGTCGCAGAACCAGTAAGCATATCCACGTATGGATTTCCTATCATAAATCCCTTTAGTTTTATTTCGTCGTTATGTTTTTTATTATATTTAACAATTTCATTTGCCCACGCGGGGACATAATGTCCGCCATAACTTTCGGATATCAAATACAAGCGATTCTTTTTAAAAGAAGAATATTTGTCAAAAAAGTTCAATACGAATTTTAGGTTATCCTTAGCGGATAACATATCGTTTGATACTAAATCAGATTTTGTATTAGACCAAGAAAACCCCACGCCAATAGGTTGTTCGACAAACACAATATTTGCGAATTTAGTCCACGCCCAAGGGTTATATTTAACCTTACCTCCTTTGACGGGTCTGTATGGACCAAATTCTTCGAATAATCCCATTAACCCCGAGCAGCCGGGCCCGCCATTTGTCCAAAATAAAATAGGTGCGGTAGATGGGCTAGTTTCTGCCTCGACAAACATATAATACATATGCTTGCTGTCGGAGATGTCGACATATCCCCCGTATGTTTTTGACGGAAGCTTATGGCTAAATCCCGGTATTTTATGTATAAGATCCGGATTGTCCGCGACCATTATATATATATATATATATATATATCTATTTAGCGCTTTCATTTTCGTCGTTTAAATGAATGGGCGAGTCCTCCTGCCGTTTATTTTGTTTGAAAGGTTTATCTACAACCTTTACGATGGGTCCCTCTTTTTTTTCAGACACACTATCAGCGACAAGTTCCGTAGTCGGAAACAGCTTATGTGATACATTTTGCATCTGGAAAACCCGTAGGATAAATCTAGGTAAAACCGCTAAAGTGTTCATATATGTTCGGTATTTAAGGGTTGATATAACCGCCTCTTTCTGAAATTCAATACTATACCACCAAAAAGAGGGGATGTATAATACTTGACCCTCCCTCAGAGTAACATCTAATGTATCGACATTTTTCATATCAAACATATATTCATCTTGAACATTCCAAGGGTTAATTGGAGAACTAAACTCAAACGTGTTATAATTTTTAGTTTCGCTTAAATACTCGCTACTTTTCGGCGGCGCAAGCTTAATTTTAACGGAGCCTTTCAAACAATAGTAAAAATTCCTATAATTAATATCATATCTCAATGGCGAATATGCTTTTTTCGAACCAAACATAATATCGTATGTTTTTGATGCAACCATACACGGTTTCAGGTAGTAATCATTAGAGTCTATTATATGATTAATACCTCCCGAAGAAATAAATTCCGTGTTATTCTCACTATAATATGTAGATTTGTCGTCTTTTTCAAAAAGCTCCTGTGTTTTATTTAAGCTTAGAGGGATGTAATTTTCAATATTTATTGAATTTCTTATATTTACGTTGTCGTGTTTTTTATCACACATCGTGACGAGTATACTATCGCGAATAGGTTGGTTTTCGTAATTAAAAACAGCGGGCTGTCGCAAATCACATAATTCCTCGACCTTTTCTTTTGAGATATTTTCTAGATAATATACTTCTTTCGTATTGTTTTTCTTTAAATGGTAGATAACGTGAAGATATATTAACAACACAACACTAAATATTATAATAGAGTATAGATGCATATCACTAAAAAATGCACATAATAATATATAACGAATACTACTTATTTATCGATAATTAGTCCTCTATCCGCGGAGCTAGGTAAAACCCGACAAAACACGTCTTATCGTCTTCATCATCGTCGGAAGAGAGATTATAAACAAAAGACATCGGCATATTGTCACTAAAACCCATAGAAATATTCTTGTTTAGTTTGCTGAAATTACACATCATATTGATAATTGCTAGACTATAAGACTGTGTTAGCACAGAATCCTCGCCGATTGCATATTCGTTAACGTCATCCAGGTCAATTTTAGAACTCATTCCACCCTCAATTCCGCTCGTCTTGAATTGAATATCCGCGTCGGTGAATGTGAGTGTGAGTTGGTCGCTAAATATAAGAAGCTGAGTGATTAGTTTCGAAAAGACGATTGTCTCCATTTTAAGGTCGACGTGTGTCTCTTGGTCGGGGATAATCAGAAGCTCGGTGTCTAGGTCAATAAGAGCAATTTCGAAATGTTTATTAAACAGATTGGACGAATGAATCGTCCAGTTCTTTCTATCCCCGAACTTGATATGAAGCAAATCCGTGTTTCCCTCGTACGAGATCTCGATGATTTGATTGTCTTCAACTGCACTAATGACCTTATATAGAATGCCTGTTGCTAGACACACCTTGGGGTCATCTACACCATCGGAATAATAATATTCGTCAAACCAAGAAGCACTCAGCTTACATTCAAATAGACAAATCTGCGAGTTGTCCATCCCCTGAATATAAAGACCGGTGTTACTAAAGTAAATAACAATATTTTCAACAAGCTGCTTGAGATGCTGAAATATCGCCGAGAATTTGGTAGCCTTTACTGAATCTTTAAGAATCAACTTCATTACTTTATATAATATATACTGAATCATATCAATTTTTTTTGATATGATTATAGAATTTATTCTTATAAAATTTATGCCTCTTCGATTTTCATACTAACATTATTGTTATTTTTACCTTTTTTTGGATTGCGGAATCTCCCCGACGGTGTCGCTTGTTTTTTTTCAGGAACCTTAATTTCTTCTGCAACCTTAATTTCTTCTGCAACCTTAATTTCGGTTGCAACCTTACTTTCGTCTGTAACCTTACTTTCGTCTGTAACCTTACTTTCGTCTGTAACCTTACTTTCGGTTGCAACCTTACTTTCGTATGTAACCTTACTTTCGTCTGCAACCTTACTTTCGTCCTCTTGTGCGTCATCTTCCACGTGGCCTTTATTTAACTTATCTTTCATAATAAGCGTATTTAGTAACTTCTCAACAGCAGACAATCTCTCGTGTAAACTATTCTCATTTGCACCTATTCTTTTTAGTGTTTCGTTAATTGTAGTAATCTGCTTAGTGTGTGAATTTGTATGACCTATGCTCACGCGCAAAATGCTGTCATGAATCTTTAATGCCTCAATCGGGTCGGACGTAGACGGCATACGGGCAGGTGCCACCCCTTGCTGCTGATTCTGCTGCTGCTGCTGCTGCTGCTGCTGCCGCTGCTGCTGCTGCTGCTGCTGCTGCTGCATGTTCTGCCGCATTTGCCGACTCTGTTGCATGTTCTGCTGCTGCATGCGTGGGTCGTTCCTCCGCTGTGAGATGTCGGCGCCACCTGAACGCCGTCTTTTTGCTGCTGATAATCCTGCTGATCCACTCATTTTGAATTAAATAAATATTATAATTCGCGATTATTTTCGCATTTCCATTTTAATCGGAGGATGAAATGTATAATCGTGAATATTAAAGTCGGCTTCCGTATATTCCTCAATAGAGTCATATTTTTTGGAGATAGTTATAGTTGGGAATGCGTGGGGCATTCTGCTTATTTGGGGAGAAAGACTTTCCAAGTGGTCGCTGTAAATATGACTATTTCCTAAATAATAGCAGAATTCGGTTGCCTTCAATCCACAGTGCTTCGCGATTAAATGGGTTAGAAAACTATAAGATGCAATATTAAATGGGACACCTAGACCAACATCACCGCTTCTTTGATATAAACTACACGACAGTTTGTCGCCACCAAGAACGTTAAATTGCGCTAACACGTGGCAGGGAGGAAGCGCCATTTGGTTTAATTGTGATGGATTCCACGCAGACATAATGAGTCGCCTAGAAGTCCTGGTTTTCGGGTTTTTCAGTTCATCGATAATATACTGTAGTTGGTCTGTGCCTTTTCCTGTATAATCCGTTCTACAGTTTGTATAAGGAGCATTAAAAAATCTCCACTGGTGTCCATAAACAGGACCAAGATCATTTTCTTCTAGATGATGTAATCCTCTAGAATCCAAGAATTCTCTAGAGGCATTTCCATTCCATATTTTAACATTTTTATTTTGCAATTCTACGTTGCTCGTAGAACCCTTTATAAACCATAATAGCTCGCGCAGACACGTTTTCCACGCGACTTTTTTCGTAGTTAAAATCGGGATGTTATTATTTTCAAGAGAGAAATGCATTGCGGAACCGAAAATAGACTTGGTTTTTCCGTTGCGCCCTTCTACTAATTCGCCTTCATTTAGAATATCCTCAATTAAATGCAAATATTGGTTCTCGTCGTGTATGAGGCCGTTCCTAGTTTTAATGCCCGAGGTTGACTTCTTCAACATTAATAATTATGAATTATATATTTTTAATATCTTTTTATAAATCATATGAGCGAAGTTACGGAATCATCAAAATCTTCCTCGAGCGACAATGAAGGATTTATAAACTATATTTTAACATTTAAGGATGATCAGAAAAACGAGGTTATGAACATTATGCAATACTGTGTTTTAGCTATAATACCCGTGATGGTAATCCTTAAAAGCGTAAAGACTATTGTTCCCGCGGACGATGAGTCTAAAGGTTGTTTAGAAATAACAATAGAATGTGTATTGCAGATAGTGTTTATAATGGTAGCGATATGGTTAACGGATAGAATCATTCGCTATGTGCCAACATATAGCAAGGAGAAATATGGAAAGTTCATTCCAGAAAATTTCATTATTCCGCTATTAATTATATTAGCTACTATGCAGTCAAAACTTGGGTTCAAGTTAAACATATTAATGGACCGGTGTCTTGAAATGTGGAATGGTAAGCCAGATAAACGCGAGGAATCTGGTCGAGGTGGTGCACAGAATAAAGGTGGACCAAATTATAGATTGCCTTCAAAAGAAGGTTATGCTAATCCTAATAGACAGGCAGGGTTTGGCGAGCTTGGTGCGTCGGGGAACGCTAATGGAAATGCAAATACGCAGGCAATGATGAATACTAGTTTAACTGGAAGTGTTCCCGCGGGCGCTATGCCGCAAATGGGTGGCGGCGCACCATCTCAGCAAAACTTCAATGATTTTTATGCTGGGTCGCAAAATAATATGCAAAACCAACCATTTCCTTCTCCAACAGAACCCTCCGCCGCGAACGAATCGCTCGGCGGCTCCTTTGGTAGCAGTTGGTAAAAAATTAATTTATTATATATAAATTAATTTATATATTATAGAGCCATCAGGGAGTGGGTTTCGTTGGCTAGGCATCGAATATTGCTCTGGGAAACGCACCCCTCTTTCGTAAGTCCAAGACCATAATCGACGCTATATAGCCAATCGTTATGTGTAATTCCGGGGGCGGTATCATATATGTGCCTCTTTCTGGAGACGCCATTCTCGTTAATAATTACAATATCTCCCCGGTGGTATTTGATAGGAGGGAGTGTCCATTCTCCTTGAATCGCGGCGGATACATCGGATATATCATCGTGGGCAACAATTCTTACCGTGCCGTTTGCATATGAAACATAATATGTTGCTGCATCCTGATTATATCCACAGATAACGCCGGTTTTTTCTGCACCATCTACGATAACCGTCGCGGTGTCTCCGTTGTTGTATTTCGCAATAGATGTCATCTTGTTAGTATATAATAACTATAAGTGTAAATCAATTTTATAATATAATCTGGTTATACGATTTCACCTATCATTAGAGTTGTTAATATTTTTGGTAATAAGTGAAAATATTAAAGTTTATACCTTTTTAAAGAAGCACAGAGCTCCAACTCCTCCCAAGAATTGAGCGACCATATATGCAATAAGATCTTCGGTATTAATCTTTCCGTGAAGATGCATCAT